>OLQI01000246.1_pt1 | contig 56813 bp, 59 predicted proteins | sample 1672171 | NCBI WGS metagenome assembly OLQI01 (sample SAMEA3136655, study PRJEB25190) | human gut metagenome
AGACGTTGTATGAGTGTTGATTTTAGCTTTATATCCTAATTTATTAAATGTGTCTTATTGTTAAAAAAGAAAGATTTGATTGTAACGGGTGATTGATATGTTGAAATTTATGAAATTTGAAATAAAACGGAACTTAAAAAAATCACAAGTTAAAATATTAATTGGGCTTTTGCTTATATGCGAACTTGTCATGTTGGTTGTATTAAACAATAAGGCACAGATAGAAGACGTATTTTCATTATCTCAAGGGTCAATGGAAGTTAGTGCATTAACTCGTTTTAATTTACCTGATTCGAAAAGAAAATATATCGAAAAACAGATTGAATCTGTAAATAATAAAGGGAAGTTTTTTGAATACTACAAAGAGAATAAACAGTGGAAGAAAATGTATATAACGGGTATGGAAGTCTATTGTTACAATGTGGATATGCGTACGAGCGTACCGATAAAATCACATTCTACTTTTGATTATACAAATCATGAGAAAGAGTTAAAACAAATTCAAAAAAAATATAAATTAACACGAGTACCACTAAATCCCAAAGAGTGCACATGGTTTCAACCTGTAGGAACGGCTGGCTATGAAATGATTCCAGCATATCAGCAGGGAGCACGTTATTTTGAGAGATTATACCGAAATGAGTTAAGCCCTCTTTGCTATTCAAGCGTAGACAGTGCTACAATTTTAATACAACTAAGTCGAAATGTATTGTTTTTGGGCATTCCCATTCTAATTGTATTGTTATTTTTTAATGTACGAAAAAATTATCATGACGATGGTTTGGATAAATCTTTAATGGTTATACCTGGATTGAAAAATAAATTTTATATATACAAATTTACTTCAGATCTCATTTTGATTCTTGGTGTTGTATTCGTTCCTATATTAATATTTTCAATCATTCTAGGCATAAAGTCAGGATTTCAAAATTTTAAATATCCAATTTTAGCTAATATGGATGGAATTACAGGTTTTAGTTTTTCAAGAATTAAAGATTTTGTAAATGGAACACAACGCTGTATTTCGAAAAATGCTATGTATAATGTAGGTTTAACATATTACAGTACAGAAATGGCACGAAATCCTTATTTGGATTATACGACATTAGGAATTGTCATTATTTTGACAGTAGTAATGCTTATATTGTTGATTGGTGTTTATTATCAGTTTACTTTTATGGTTTCTTATCTTATTAAAAATGCGTATATAGGATTATTTATTAGTTTATTTGTTATAGTAGGACTATACTTTTTATCGCCGCTAGGTTCTTTAAATATGATAAATATAATTAATCCACTTACTTATAGAGATCCAACAATGATAATTACTGGAACAAGTAGTTTTCCATATTCAATTGGAATGATAGTATTGCTAATATACAATGTTTTGCTTTTTGTATTAAATAGAAAGGTGTTTAATGAAAATTATTATGAATAAAAAGCCAGGAAGAGTATTATTGATATGCATAATTGTACTTGCTATTATTTGTCCTTTGCATATCTATCATGATAAGAAAAAAGTAGAAGATATAAAGTCTGGTGCAATTGTAATCCAAAATTCAGAAACACCTATTGATGAATTACATCCAGAATTTGCATATTTATGGTTGTTTCCATATGGAATTGTAGAAGTGGTACTACTATCTTTGTATTATGTTCGAACAAGAGATTGATTAACTACAATTGAAAAAGTAGGGAGCAGGTTATGAAGAAAATAATAATGGTTTTGGTTATCTTTATATCAAGTATTATTTTCTATGATAGTTATGTTAACTTGTCACAGAAACAATATAATGATGTGATAAATCTGAGTTACAAGTTTGCTCAAGAAAACGATATGGAAGTTATTCCAATTGATTTAAAATTGAGTGAAGATAAGCAAGAAAGAACAAAACAATTTAATCAGGTGTATTCTTTTTTGCAAGAACATTCGTATCCTTGTTTTGTTGGCATAGTTTCTAAAAATATAAAAACGAAATATGTATATCTTCCAAAACAAAATAAACTACCGATTTATACAGAAGAAAATAAAACGATTGATTTTACTAAAAATAGCAATTATTATTTGTCTTCTTCATATAAGGATAAAAATAGGTATGCAACGATTGATTTTATTGATCAAGATTATCATAGAGAATACAATGAGGTGTATAGAATAAAGACTTTTGCGAATTATATAGAAGATTGGAATGGCAATACATTGTTTCCTTTGTACTTTGTCACAAATTCCAAACAGGATTTGTTGAAGGATTTAGAGGATACGAAAATATTATCTGAATTGAAAGTGGATGGTGATATCACAACATCTGATTTTTCTACAGGCGTGATTGACTATTCGTTTCTAAAGAGAATTTTGATGTATTTAGCAATTGCGGTTTTATTATGTCTTTTATCTGATGCATTGACATCTAGAAAAGAAGTTTTTATTCGGAAGATGCAAGGTGCATCTTCATGGTTTATTTATAAGAGGCTATATGGAAAATTTTATTTGTTAAGCATATTGATGTTTGTATTAACACAAGCTTCATTATATCTTCTTGTGGTTCAAAACTTTAGACCTGTTACTCATGAACTCATTCAATATTTACTGCAGTCTGCCCTTCTTTTTGTACTTTGTCTGATTGTAGTTGGATTTATAATATATGTCTTATTAAGTCAAATTCAATCGGTTGTTATATTGAAAAAATCTCAGTTTAGATGGATTTCAATGACTCTGTTTATATTGAAATGTGTCTTTTTGATTTCAATATTTATACCATTATCGACTTCATTTAAGTATACATCTCAAGTGGTTCAGGATGGATATTACTTAAATAAATACAAAGAAACCTATAATAATTATCTTCGTTTAGAGGGTATCAATATCAATATGTTTTCTTTGGAATACCAAGATTGGATTGTCCAGTTGAATGAAAAAATTAGAGAATATCCATATATATATGAAGATTTTTCAACCAAAATAAATCGTGATGGTGATGAAATAACATATCCTTATATCATTGTAAATGAGGAGTATTTAAAGGAATATGATTTATATAAGGATGGTAAGCCAGTTAAAACATTTAAACCGGGTACTCTTTATGCTCCAAAATCAGTGAATGTAGATGAAAGTTATTGTTTGGCTACGGAGTGTGAGTATGATCAACTTGATGATGGTTATGTCATGCTTTCGCATAGTTTAAGAGAGGATAATTGGCATGTAAAAAATCCAATTATTTATGTTGTGGATGAAAACTATGATATGAGTCAATTTGGTATTTTTATTAAGGATAAAGATAAAACCGTAAAGAAGTCTATTAATGATTTCTTGAAATTTAAGGGATTGTATCAAAATATGAATTATGCGTATGAAAATTATGATTATGGAAAAAAGACCATGGTAATCAATAAATTGATTATAGATTCAGCTATATTACTTTTTGTATATGTGATTGTCTTATTCTTGTTCCAGTATCAATCTATATACTTATATTTTTTAGAAAATCGAAAGATGATTTCTTTAAATTGTTTGTTGGGAAAAAACATCTGGCAAAAATATCGTGATTTTATTATTGTGAATCTGTTTGTTTATCTTGTCTTGCTGTTGTGGATGGTTCTAATTGTAAAAAATATTTCGACAATAGGCTTGTATTTGTGGATATTCACAATTCTAATTGATTTTATGATAGCTCTAATTTTTAGAACGTATTTTGAAAGAAAGAAAGTGTTGTTATCCTTGAAAGGAGATTTGGAATGAAGGTAGTAGTTGTTGATAAGATTCATAAACAATATCATGATCATGTGATTTTTGATGATTTCTCAATGGAAATAGAACAAGGAAGTTTTGTCGCAATACAAGGTGCTTCAGGATCAGGGAAATCTACATTGTTAAATATGATTGGTCTTTTGGATTCTCCAGATAAAGGAAACATTGTGATTTTTGATAAGAAAAATGTAAAACCATTTTCTAGACAGGCCAATAAATTGTTAAAGGCAAAAATAGGATATTTATTCCAGAATTTTGCGTTGATTGATAATAAGAGCGTGTATTACAACTTGTATTTGTCTATAGATCACTTTTCATTTCCAGATAAGAAGGAAAGAATTCTAAAAGCACTTGAAGATGTGGGCTTAAAAGGTTTCGAAAATAAAAAGATATGTGAATGCTCTGGTGGAGAGCAACAAAGAGTTGCCTTAGCTCGTCTTTTAATCAAACCATGTCAATTGATTTTGGCAGATGAACCAACAGGAAGTTTGGATTCAGTAAACAAAGAAGTTGTGTTTAAAATCCTAAAGAAAATGCAGTCACAGGGAAAAACAATTGTGATAGTCAGTCATGATGAAGAGCTTGTAGAAAGAGCAGATCGTATAATAAATATCTAAAATGCACTTTAAGCACGCGTATAAGACGCTAAATAAAGAAACATTCAGTTCTCTAAACGTTAATTATATTTACGTACAAGAGATTTCAAGATCATGGATGTATTCCATGGTCTTTTTTTGTATATTCAACTGAATTGAATATTTTTCTTTCATTGTATATATCTTTCGATTCAAAAGCCATACATGATAAAGGTATAGTATACATATTTTGGTTAGGGAGAAGAAGATGGGAGCATATGATAATTGTATTATCCTGATTCCAGCATTACAGCCAGATGAGCGTTTGACTCAAATGATTCATGGATTACATGAACGAGGTTTTCATAAAATTGCTGTTATGGATGATGGAAGTAGTGATGATCGACAGAAATACTTTCAAGAAGTAGAAATAATGGGCGTTAAAGTGATTCATCATTCAAAAAAAATGGGAAAAGGGGTAGCTTTAAGATTAGCAGATGAAAAAATTGGAGAGTCTGATTTTTATATTACGGCCGATTGTGATGGGCAATAATCTCCAGAAGATATTGAAAAAGTCGCAAAAGAATTATAAAATAATCCAGATTGTTTTGTGCTTGGCGTACGTACATATGAAAGAAAAAAAGGTAAGAAAGTAAGATTTTGGTTGAATTCTTGCCAGAAATTATTTTTCCGTATAACCAATCATGGAAAAGAATGTCCGGATCCAAGATAGCCTTCATGCGATTGGGATTCAATCAGAGGATGGTATTGAAATATTGATTCATGTTGGATTGGATACAGTCGAATTAAAAGGCGAAGGATTCGTTAAGAAAGTGAATATAAATGATAGAGTGAATAAAGGTCAGCCTATTGTATGTTTCGATAAAGAAATGATTGAAGAAAAAGGCTATAATATGATTACGATGATGATAGTTGTTAATGATGAGCGTATTTCTAAATTGGAAAAAGGCGATCAATTAGACAAACTTCTAATAAAAGTTCAATATAAATAATAAAACTGTAGCGATATGTGAGCCGCTACAGTCTTTTTGTATATTAAAAAAACAAAATCTCACAATCCATTTCGAATACAAAAAGGATTATCGAAAGTGCAATTAAACTATGAGGCTGAGTCCTTTTAAATGTGATTTTTCTTAGTGTTCCAAGTACCGATGACTTCATTAACTGTTGATACTGTTACAAAAGCTTCAATATCACTTTCTTGAAGATAATATAGTAATTTTTTATATTCATTTGTAGCCATGATTGTGACAAGCTCTGTATGCTCGGTCTTATCATAACCACCTTTTGCCGAATATAAAGTAACACCACGCTTTAATGTGTTCATTATATAATCTTGAATGACTTCATATTCTTTGGATAATATACAAATCTTCTTTTTCTTATTAAAACCATCAATAAAATAATCTACAGCTTGACCATTGGCTAGGGTTGCCAATGCACCAACCACTAAAGCGCCAATATCATATACAATTAGACTTGTTGTACAAATGAGTAGACCGACTAATGTACAAGCTTTGCCTAGATCCATATGTGTATATTTATTGATAATTTTCGCAATAATATCCGTTCCACCACTCGATGCGTTTACACGAAATAGAATGGTTTGTCCAAATGCTAAAATCAATGTATAGGTAGCCATGTCAAAAACAGCATTTTGTGTTAAAGACATGTTATTTGGATAAATTTTTTCAAATACAGCTAGAAATAAAGGTAATAACAAAGAGGCATAAATCGTTTTTGCCCCAAACTCTTTACCAATTAGAACGATACCTAGAATCAACAATAAGACGTTGATCACAAAGGTAAGTGTAGAAATAGATAGGCTTGTGATTTTAGCTAAAACCATAGCTAAACCAGTAACACTTCCAGTGATAACTTCACTAGGAATTAAGAAGAAATATATGGCGACACTGATGATAAACATGGCGAGTGTGATAGTTAAAAAGCTTTTTAATGTATTCGTTTTCATTTGTAAAACCTCCACTTTTTATTATGCCAAAAAAAGTGTAAAAAAAGAAGAGCATTATCTCTTCTTCGCATCGGTTTTATTAAATTTATCTCTACGCTTTGTGGATTGAATGAATAGACGTTTCATTTCTTGTGTATCTTCTTGTTCTAAAGAATCTCTAAAGTGAGAGATTGAATCGATAAACTGGTTGATTTCATCTAATAAGATATCTTTATTCATGATAAATAATTCGGTCCATAAATCTTCATTGATTTTCGCAATACGCGTTAAATCCCGAAAGCTATCTCCCGTATATTCTACAAGATGTGCATTGTCATGTGTATTCATTAAAGATACCGCAATGACATGGGTTAATTGAGATAAAAAGCCAATCATTTTATCATGCTCTTCAATGGATAGAGTACAGATTCTACCAAATTCCATCTTATTAGCTAATTCTTTTACAGCTTCAACTGTTTCATTTTTATTCTTTTGAGTAGGAACAAGAATAAAGTTTGAACCCTTAAAAATTGTTTCATCACTAAATTCAATACCACGAGATTCTCTACCACACATGGGGTGAATGCTTAATAATTCAAGATCTTCTCGTAATACATCTTGGATGGGTTTGACAATATTTGTCTTTACACCACTAATATCCATTAATAATGAATTTTTAGGAATATCATTCTGATAGACTTCAATCCAAGGAAGAATTTTAGTTGGATATAAACAGAAGATAAATGTATCACACTTTGAAATGACATCTAAAGGATTTGTGCTACCATCTACGATGATTTTTAATTCTTTGGCTTTACCAATGGTTTGTTGAGATACATCAATACCATAGACGTTGTAGTTTAAGCGTGTTAGTTTCTTCGCAAAACTCGCTCCCATTAATCCAAGTCCTATAATCGCAATATTTGTCATAGAATCTCAACCTTTCCACCTAAGCTTTGAATGTCTTCAAAGAAAGTAGGGTAACTCTTTGTGATGGCTTGGGCATCATCGATAATACATTCGGAACCTGCACATAATCCAAATACCGTCATTGCCATAACAATACGGTGATCATTATGTCCAAAGATTTCTACTGTATTATTTGATTTATAGTGTTCTTTACCGTGAATTTGAATGGAATCAAATGTAGAAGTAATATCTACACCCCATTTTTTTAATTCTGTTTCCATAGCTAGAATACGATCACTTTCTTTCATGCGTAACCGTGCTGCATTCACAATGTTTGTTTCACCATTTGTGAAGCTGGCCAAGACACATAAGATTGGACCTAAATCTGGACAATTAGATAAGTCGATAGTTTGTGGTACAGGTTGTTTTTTTGTGAATGTGATCGTATCCTTGTCACTTGTAAAACTAGGAATACAATCTAAAATGGCTTTATCTCCTTGTTTACTTGACATGTCCATGTTGGAGCATGAAAGAGTATTGTTTAAAGTGCCTAACACCGCAAAGAATGCTAGTTGAGAAAAGTCTCCTTCTACAGAAACATCTTGTGCTTTATAGTGTTGGTTTCCTTTTATTAAATATGAATTTGAACTTGTTTCCAAAATTTCAATGCCAAATTTCGATAACATTTGAATCGTAAGATTTACATAGCTCTTTGATTCATAAGGCTCAGTAATTGTAAGTGTACTATCTTGATCTAATAATGGAAGGACAAACATGAAGCCTGTAATAAACTGACTTGAAATATCTCCTTGTACAACATAGTCTTTTGCTTGTAGATTTCCACTCACAATGATTTCTTTATCGGATTGATTAAATTCAATGTTTTGTTTTTTAAATTCATTCGCATATACATCCATAGGTCTTTGAAGCAATCTTCCTTGACCTAAAAATTTAACTTTGGCATTTGTACATGCAGCAAGTGGAATCAAGAAGCGTAAAGTAGAACCGGATTCATTCGCATTACACGTAATATTTCCTTCTTGTTTAAAAAGATTAGTGCCTGTTACTTCATATGTAGTTTCATCGATTTGTTTAATTTTAGCACCCAAAGCCTTCATGCAGCCAACAGTTGCTTCAATATCCTTTGAGTTTGTGACATTAGAAACAAGACTTGTACCATCACTTAATGAGGCGCAAATCAATGCTCTATGCGCCATAGATTTGGATGCGGGTATCTTTACATTTCCATGTACTTTACTTGGTGTTACTTTTACTTTCATTCAAAATCCCCCTGAAGTGGCTTAATGGCAAGCCTAGACATATATAAATCTAATAAACCAAACGCAACTACACTATCCACAACAATTCTTGCTCGGTGCAAGATGCATGGGTCGTGTCTTCCTTGAATTTTAAGATCCACGTTTTCTTTTGAAAGATAATCCACAGATTCTTGTGTTTTAAAAATCGATGGTGTTGGCTTAATACAAGTATGGATTAAAATTGGCATACCATTTGTGATGCCGCCATTGATTCCGGCATTGTGATTTGTCTTGGTTTCAATTTTATCATTAAAACGGAAGGCATCATTGGCTTGAGAACCTTTAAGTTTCGCAAAGCCAAATCCTTCGCCAAAGGAAACGCCTTTAACGGCTGGTACAGAGAAAATTAAGTGCGATAAAATGCTTTCTACTGAATCAAAGAAAGGTTCTCCTAGTCCTGTAGGAAGACCTATAATGGCAGTTTCTAAAATACCACCTAATGAATCACCTTCAGCAGCCGCTTTTTCGATTTCTTGAATCATTTGATCTTTGACTTGATCATCTATAACCGCAAATGTTTTATCATTGACTTCTTGAATTTGTTTTTCTAAAACACGAGAGTCTTGACTAAAAGGTATATCCGATAGCGTATATAAGCTTTCAATGTGTGATCCAATTACAATGCCTTGTGATTTCAGAATTTGTCTGCAAATACTTCCGGCAGCTACAATGCATGCGGTAAGTCTTCCAGAAAAGTGTCCGCCACCACGATAGTCTTGATATCCATTGTATTTTTCAAAGGCAGTAAAATCAGCATGTCCAGGACGCAATCTTCCATGAAAAGCAGAATAGTCTTTTGACTTTGTGTTTTGGTTTTCAATTAGAATGGTAAGAGCTGTACCTGTTGTATAGCCATTATACATTCCAGAAAGAATATGAACTTCATCCGCTTCGTGTCTTTGTGTTGAAATTTTACCTGTTGCCTTACGCTTATCCATGTCAGATTTAATTTGTTCCATATCCACCTTAAAGCCTGCAGGAAGACCATCTAACGTAATACCAATGGCAGGACCATGGCTTTCACCAAATAATGTCCAAGATATATTTGTACCAAAATTATTCTTCATAAGGTCCTCTTTCTAATACTTCTTGTATTTCTTTAAAAGAAAGTTCTTTGATGATATAAGAACCAGATTGTTCAACTAAAACGGTAGATACTGTATTATGGCTGCTTTTCTTATCATGTGTTACATATTCTAATAATGTGGAAGTATCATAGTTTGGTACTTGAGGTAAATCTAGCTTTTTATATATGTTTAATACGCGTTGTTTTAATGTTTTATCTTCAATAAAGAATAACATACCCATCGCCACACATTCTCCATGAAGATATGTATTTAATCCATATGCAGATTCAATGGCGTGTCCAATGGTGTGTCCAAAGTTTAAAATTTTTCTAAGATTACTTTCTCTTTCATCTTGTTGAACTACATCTCGCTTTAATTCAATGGAACGCGTAATAATCGCATCGATATCTATTGTTTCTTGTTCAAATAGAGAGACTAAATGATCATCTAAAATGAGTCCCATTTTTAAAGCTTCACATAATCCATTGTGTTGTTGACGAAGAGAAAGTGTAGATAATACGTTTGGATCGATAATAACGGTTTTAGGTTGCCAAAATGCTCCTACAATGTTTTTGTAGGAACCCATATCAATAGCTACTTTTCCGCCTACACTTGAATCAACCTGGCTTAATACAGTTGTTGGGATGTTGTAGAAATCAATGCCGCGCATATAGCTAGCGGCGACAAAACCTGCAAGATCTCCGACAACACCACCGCCTAGTGCAATAATGGCATCTTTTCTAGACATGTTGTGTGAAATCATTTCTTCTAAAAGATTTTTATATTGATCAAAACATTTGGATGGTTCACCTTGCGGAATGGTGCATATAAAAGAATCAGGACACTGTTCTTTTACGATGTTGACCCATTTTTCAGGCACACCTGTATCTGTGATAATCGCAATTTTTCTTGATATAGGAATATATTCATGTACTTTATGAATTGCGCTTCTTTCAATATATATTGGATATGAATGATTTTCTAAATCGACATTTAACTTCATAATAAAAAACTCCTTTCGTATATCATACCATGAACATAAGCTTTTTTCAGAAATTTTCTGAAAGAAATAGTATAATGAATATATGGAGTACTTAGTTAAGGCTCAAGACTATTTGAAATTGAAAGTAAAGGATACATATCGTTTGGCTCATTCGTATCGTGTCGCAAATATTGGAAAGGAAATTGCTGAAAAAGAAGGGTTGAATGTAGAAGATTTAATGATTGCGTGTTTGTTGCATGATGTGAGCTATTGTACACCTTTTAAAACACAAGATGAGTGGCAAAATCATGGAAGGGTATCTGGTAAAATGGTGCGTATATTTCTTGAATCGATTGACTATCCTAAAGAGCGTATTCATGATATATGTTTTTCTATTGCGATTCATGTAGATTTAAAAGCGGATTTTGATGGGGAATATAATGCGTTTACACTGAGTGTACAAGAAGCGGATAATATTGATCGTGTAGGCGCCTATCGCTTATATGAAACGTTAGAAGCTGTGCAGTTTAGTAAACAACCAATAGATGTACAGATTCAATATGTGGAGTCTATGTTACAAACATTGAATGAATATGCTTCTTATGAGTGTACAACAAAGACGGCACAAACATTATGGCTAGATCGTATTCAATTTCAAATGAATTATTTTGAGCGTTTAAAAGATCAATTAAAAATATCCACAGCCTTATAAGCTGTGGATAAATGTTTCTACACGATACATGATTTGTTTCAGATTCTCAATGTCTGTTTGAATATTTCCTGTTTCTAAAGAATGATTCCCATCAACAATACTATGAAATTCGATAAGATGATAAATACAATAGTGTTCAATCTTATCGAAGTTAGCCCACTGATCTTTGGTTCCAGAATACACTAAATCTTTTTGTTGAAGATATTCCAAAGTAAAATCTAATGGTGTGAAATAGATATTGGCAGTTAACTCATATTCATGGGCAAGTTTAGCTGCACAATAAGTACCTATACTTTTTGAGATAAAAAGAATGGAATCATAAGCTTTTAAATCGAATTTATGAATTTGGTCTTTGGCTTGTTTATATGCCTCATCTTTAGATTTGTTTAAATCAAAGTCTAGGTTTTTAAAATGAATTTCTTTTATTTCATAATCCATATTTTTTAATATCTTCTTTGAATAGTATAGTAATGGTTTATCTGTGTGATATCCAATTCCAGGAAATAATATAGCGAGTTTCATGTCTTTAGTATAAGATTAGTTATCTAAATTATCAATGGCATATTGTGCTTCTTCAGCTGTGAATTTTTCTCCATATTCTGAAGTTAACTGATCATAGATGGCATCTTTTGACATGTTCATAGTTTCTTGATAGTTCTTAGCTGACTTTAAAGCTGTTTCTAAATAATCTCCCTTAATATTATCGATGGCATATTGTGCTTGCTCAGTTGTGAATTTTTCTCCGTTTTCAGAAGTTAATTGATCATAGATTCGAGCTTTTGACATATGCATCGTCTTTTTGTAGTTTTCTCCGCATTTTAATGCATTTTCCTTATAGTCTACATTCAGATTATCAATCGCATATTGTGCGGTTTCGACATCAAATTGATCTCCATATTCCGACGTTAATTGATCGTAGATACCTTGTTTGGACATGTGCATCATATCGCTATAAGTTTTTGCGCTACGTAGCGCATTGCGATACTCTTTTGGAACACTTGTATCTTCCTTTGTTTCTACTATTTTTTCTTTTGTTTCTTTAGTCTTAGTTTCTTTATCATTTGCTGTTGAACATGCGACTGCCGATAAGACAACAGCGGCTGTTAAAAATACTTTTAAACCCTTTTTCATATATACTCCTTATTTCTTTTTCTTTAGTATAAGAAAAATATAAAGAGGTTTGGTATGCCGTGAGCATACATTTAGAAGAAGGTGTCAATCCATACAAAGAATTCTACGTTTATAAATGTGAATATAAAGTAGATAATAAAGTATAAAATAAACCAAGGTATTTTTTTGAAATGTTTGTGAAACAGATTCTTGTTGTAGTAAAGGAATAAACCAAAATACATAAATGTAAAACAACTAATTTTATTGAGTGTGCTGTTTTTGATAGTTTCACCAGGTTGCATATCCACTGTTACCATAAACATAAATACAATCCAGGCAAGACTAATCATCTTGGATTTGAATGTATCATTATTAATAGCTGGAATTATAACTTGTTTTTGTTGAATGGATAGATCCATTTCTTTAACCGAATTATAGCGATTCTTATAATCCAATTGTGTTGCCTTTAAAATAACTTGTTTTAAATCAAAGGGAATATTGTTTTGATGTTCTAGTGAACCATTTAATAGGTAGTTCATTAATTTACCCAAGGCATATATATCTGTTTGCGGATAGGATTGTTGAAAACCAAATTGTTCAGGTGCTGCATAGCCAACACTGCCTAAGATAAGGGTATCTTTACTTTTCTTGGAATCTAGAAAACGAGCAATGCCAAAATCAAGGAGTGTCACCTTATTATTGTGATAAATAATATTTTCTGGTTTGATATCACGATGGATAATAGGTGGATTTAACTTATGTAATGCATCTAAACATTCACATAATTGATGCATGATGTCTTTAACTTGTTCTTTTGAAAAGGATTGTTGATCCAATGTTTTACCTTCTATATATTCTTCAATTAGTATTAAATGATTGTCACTTTCTTGTATCACAAAAATTTTAGGTAAGTATGGATTCTTTATCTTTTGAAGTGTTTGATAAAGTGTTTTATCATAATAATTTAATTTTTTCTGGATATATTTAGTGTGTGATGTTTCATGTTCTACTAATGAAATAGTTTTATCTTGATCTTGTTTAATTATTTGTAAAGTCTTCATAAATTGCTCTTTCTTGTGTATATTATAAGTATTATGGCAGAGACAAATCAATTATTAAAAACAATTCAAGAAACAAAGAGTGATGGATTAAGTACTTTGATGGAAAGTCTAGATAATTTAACTTTTTCACAGTATTTAAATCACATATTAGAAATTAAACATGTAACTAAGGCACAAGTTTTATCGAAGACAACGATTCAAAGGAATTATGGGTATCAAATATTTGATGGATCCAAGGTTCCTAATAAAGATAAGGTGATTCAGTTAAGTTTAGGATTAGGCTTAGATTTACGTATGACAAACAACTTATTGTCGTTATCGAATAATGGGATGTTGTATCCAAAAGTAAAAAGAGATGCATTATTGATTTATTGTATTGAGAACAAGAAGAGTGTATATGAAACCAATGAGTGTTTGATGGAGTATAAGTTAGAATTATTGGATTAGTGGTGAGAAAATCATCACTTTTTTGTTGACAACGGAAAGTCAAACTCCTATAATGCCTATAAAGTTACTAGGAATAATAAGCGGAGGTACTGATTATGAAGCGATGTTGTAGCTGTTTAAATGAATAATATTGAATTTGTTTAATAGGAGGAAAAGAAAATGACAGTATATAAAGCAATTTCAGATTTAATTGGAAATACACCATTAGTAGAATTAACACATATTGAAGAAAAAGAAGGCTTAGATTCTAGAGTTGTTGCGAAAGTAGAATTCTTTAATCCAGCTGGAAGTGTAAAGGATCGTATCGCAAAGAAAATGATTGAGGATGCTGAGAAAAAAGGGGTGATCAAGCCAGGAGCTACATTGATTGAACCTACAAGTGGAAATACAGGTATTGGTATTGCGTCTGTTGCAGCGGCTAAGGGATATAAGGCTATTATGACAATGCCTGAAACAATGAGTGTGGAGCGTCGTAACTTATTGAAGGCGTATGGCGCTAAAGTTGTTTTAACAGATGGCAAAGCAGGTATGAAGGGGGCTATCGCAAAAGCAAAGGAATTGGCAGCCACTATACCAAATAGCTTTATTCCAAGTCAATTTGAAAATCCATCAAACCCTCAGGCTCATTATGAATCTACAGGTCCAGAAATTTGGAAAGATACAGAAGGAAAAGTTGATATTTTTGTTGCCGGTGTAGGAACAGGTGGTACTGTAAGTGGTACAGGTAAATATTTGAAGGATCAAAATCCAAATGTGAAAGTGATTGCGGTTGAACCTGCAACAAGTCCAGTACTTTCACAAGGTTATGCAGGTCCTCATGGTATTCAAGGTATTGGTGCTGGCTTTGTTCCAAACACTTTGGATACAAGTGTATACGATGAAGTATTTACAGTCACAAATGAACAAGCTTATGAAACAGGTCGTTTGATTGCACATAATGAAGGTATGTTAGTAGGTATTTCAAGTGGTGCTGCTACATATGCCGCTATTCAAATCGCAAAACGTCCCGAAAACAAAGGGAAAACAATCGTCGTATTATTACCAGATACAGGTGAGCGTTATTTATCTACTCCAATGTTTGCGGAATAATAAAAAATACGAAGTAAAAAATTACTTCGTAAAAGTCTTGGCATAGCCATGATTTTCTCTAGAACCCGTACCAATGGGTTCTTTTATTTTTCCAATTTCTTCGATTTCAAATGGCGTCAATTGATATACATAGTTTAGCCAGTTTCGATATAGAAGATTGGCATGGCTTCTCCATTTTAAGATTGGTTCTTTTTCTGGATCATCATCGGGAAAATAGTTAAATGGAATATGGATGGGTTTATTGGCTTTTAAATCTCTAAAATACTCATCTTTTAATGTTTCTTTTCCATATTCTAAATGACCTAAAATAAATATTTGACGATAGTCCTTTGTGACAATGATGTTTGAACCAATTTCATCATTTTTAGATAGAATAGATAAGCATTTCACTTTTTTGACGGCTTCTTCATCAATTGCCGTATGTCTTGAATGCGGCGTATAGTGGATTTCATCAAAGCCATTGGTTAAAAAGTCGTATTCATCGACTAATTGTTCTGGGAAGATGCCGAATACTTTTTCTGGCAAGATATGCTTTTGAACTCCATAATGATAATAAAGTCCGGCTTGTGCTCCCCAACAAATATGTAATGTGGAATAGACATGCGTTTTAGACCATTCCATGATTTCTTCAAGTTCATTCCAATAATCGACGTCTTCATATTCTAGATGTTCTACAGGAGCTCCTGTAATGATCATTCCATCATAATAATTATCTTTTAACTTTTCAAAGTATGTATAGAATTTGACTAAATGATCTTGGCTTGTATTTTTAGAAACATGGTTTTTTACCATCATAAAATCTATGTCGACCTGTAATGCACTCTTTGAAATTAATCGTAAAATCTGAGTTTCTGTTTCTATTTTTTTGGGCATTAGATTGAGAATCACGATTTTTAATGGTCGAATTCTTTGTCTATGTGCACTTTTATCTTCAATCGCAAAGATTTTTTCACTTTCTAATATGTCTTTTGCGGGCAATGCATCGGGTATGTTGATTGGCATAAATAAACAACTCCTTTTTTTGTATACACTTTATTATACGCGAAAAAAAACAGAATGGAAATTTTCCATTCTGTAAAAGACTATGCTTTCATGGCGTCTAGAGCTTGTTGTAAATCGTCGATGATGTCTTGTGCATCTTCAAGACCTACAGAGAAACGAATTAAGTCTGGAGCAACACCGGCTTCTTTTAATTGTTCTTCACTCATTTGACGGTGCGTATGACTTGCTGGGTGTAATAGACAAGTTTTGGCGTCTGCAACATGGGTTACAATAGAAGCAAGTTTTAAGCTGTCCATGAACTTTTCAGTTTGATCGCGATCGGCTTTTAATCCAAATGACAATACACCACAAGTTCCATTTGGACAATATTTTTTAGCTAATTCATGATGAGGATCACTTTCAAGATCTGCATATTTAACCCATGCAACATCTTCATTGGCTTCTAAGTATTTGGCTACAGCTAGTGCATTTGCGCAATGTGCCTTCATACGTACAGCTAATGATTCTAATCCTAGATTTAAGTAATATGCATTTTGAGGTGCTTGGATGGATCCTAAATCACGCATCAATTGGCTTGTAGCTTTTGTGATATAAGCTAATTTACCAAATTTTTCGGCATAGACAATACCATGATACGATTCATCTGGTGTAGTTAGTCCTGGATATTTTTCTGCATGTTCTAGCCAGTTGAAGTTACCACTATCTACAATGGCTCCACCTACACAAGATGCATGTCCATCCATATATTTTGTGGTAGAGTGAGTAACAATATCAGCTCCCCATTGGATTGGTTGACACATAATTGGTGTAGCGAATGTGTTGTCAATGATTAATGGAACTCCGTTCGCATGAGCAACTTTTGCGAATTTTTCAATATCGAAAATACGTACAGTTGGATTTGTGATGGTTTCTCCAAAGACACATTTTGTGTTTGGCTTGAATTCTTTTTGAAGATCTTCTTCACTGATTTCTGGGTCAACAAATGTACAGTCAATACCCATTTTCTTCATTGTTACACCAAATAGGTTGTAAGTTCCACCATAGATGGCACTAGAAGCAATTAAGTGATCTCCAGCTTCACAAATGTTGAATACCGCAAAGAAGTTGGCAGCTTGTCCACTTGATGTTAGCATAGCAGCAATACCACCTTCTAAAGCAGCAATCTTACTTGCGACAATATCGTTTGTTGGGTTTTGAAGGCGTGAATAGAAATATCCACTGTCTTCTAAATCGAATAATCTTCCCATTTGAAGACTTGAATCATATTTAAAAGTAGTACTTTGATAAATTGGTACTTCTCTAGGTTCGCCGTTTTTTGGTTCATAACCGGCATGTAAACATTTAGTTTCTGTTTTCATAATTTTTTACCCTCCGCTTTTATAATCATTATTTTAAGCTTTTCTTTATAAAAAGTAAAAGAAAAGCTTAGATTACATAATCAAAGCTTTGTTCACGATTTAAAATGTCTTGTAGTGAGATTCCTTTTAAATAGGCTTCAATCACTTGATTTAATCCTTCATAAATATAAAGTGTAGTACAATCTTCTTTTCTTGGACATACATTTACTTCTGAGTCTAAGCAGGCAACACAAGACAAATTGCCTTCAGTTGCGACTAGTACGTCATATACAAGGATTTGGTCTGGATTTTTTGCGAGCTTATATCCCCCTTGAAAACCACGGTTGGATTGAACCATTCCACTTTTTGTAAGAATTGGAACGATTTGTTCTAAATATTTTTTTGAGATGTTTTGTCTGGCGGCAATATCCTTTAGTGTTATAAAGCCTGAATCATTATGTTGAGCTAAATCTATAAGTAGGCGAAGGGCATAACGTCCTTTTGTAGATATTTTCATTTTTATTCCCCTTTTCTTTTTATTATAATAATATATATTTAGTAGGTTTTCTAGCAAAGAGGTAAAAAATGGTTAAAATTGTCGTTTTTGATTTAGACGGAACACTATATGATTCACATAAACATATTGATAAAGATACAGTTCACAAAATAATTGAACTTGAACAAAAAGGTATTGTAGTTGGGATTGTGACTGGAAGGTTTTATGAAGAGTTGGATGAAGTTATCGAAAAACTAAAACTAAGAGAATACAATGGTTTTGTGGCAAGTTCGAACGGTTTAGAAATACATGATTTTTTAGATGGGAAAATAAAGTGTTTTACGCGACTCTCAAAAGATGAAGTAAAAGAATTGATAGAAGAAGCAAAGAAACATCATATGATTAGTTATGTTTGGCAAAATGGTCGTTATTCGATGTTTGATATATCATTTATGAATGGATTAAAAAAGCTTGCTTCAGTAATTCCTTTTAATGTGCATTATATAAGAGCATTAAGAGAGACTGAATTTGAGAAGAGTATATCTTTAGAGGTACCTTTATATGACAAGGTGTGTTTTGCAGGACTTCCAATCTTGAAATTAAAAAAATCAATCTTAAAACAACATCCAGAATATCGGTTTTATGATGTTGGAAGACTTGGGATTGAATTATGCAAGAAGGATGTTGGGAAGCTTGAAGCTATTCAATTCATTTGTAGGAAGAAAAATACCTCCATAGATTGTGTAATGGCTTTTGGAGACAATGGAAATGATGTGAATTTACTAGCCTCTTGTGGATATGGAGTTGCGATGAGAAATGGGAGTGCACAGGCAAAAAAAGCCGCTAAATATATTAGCGACTATACAAATAATGAGCAGGGTGTGCTTCGATTTATAAATTCGTTTTTTGGATGAAATATTGATCCAAAAAGATAAGAATTCCATTTAGTACAAGGAAGGATCCAGTTAAAGAGAAAATAAAGTCTAAGGATTGAATGGGTTTCATAAGTAATACAATTCCGACAACTAAGATAAAGATAGCTCCCATAAGATTGACTTTCCATTGTTCAAAACCATTATCTTTTAAGAGTAATACTTTTTGAAAATGGGATAGGGAATTAATAATCAATAGAATTCCTACAAGCATAGGTACAATACTAATGAATTTTCTTGGTTCAAAACTCATATATAGGCCTACAGACAATAGGAATATGCCTAATACAAGAGTTGTTAGTGTTGTACTATTTCTTTTCTTGAAATATGTATATAGAAATAGAATCGCAATGACTAAAAAGATACATCCAATAACTCGCGTAATTGTTGTTAATATGGAGACGTTAAATATGCATAAGACTAAGCCAGATAAAATGCATAGAATTGCCGATGAGATGGCTTCTGTTTTTGTTTCTTTCATATAATCACAACCTTTCACAATTATTATAGTCTGTTGTATACTAAATCTAAAGAGGTGATGAACATGAAAGTAGCAGTGTTATTAGAAAATGGATTTGAAGAATTAGAAGCTATGGGCCCCATTGCCTTACTTAGACGTGGTGGACTTGATGTGGATATGATTGGTGTTAACAATGAAGAACAGGTTACAGGGCGTTTTGGCGTAACCTATTCGAGTGTGTTTCCAATGAACACATATGACTTTAGCAATGTGGATTGTTTAGTTTTACCTGGTGGTCCACATTATCAAAAGCTAGAAAAGAATGAAGAAGTATTAAAATTAGCTCATGAGTTTGCCGAAAATAAAGTATTGGCAGCTATTTGTGCTTCTCCAACAATCTTAGGTCATGAGGGTATCTTAAAAGGTAAGAAATATACTTGTTTTAAAGATATGGATGAAGATTTTGGTGGTGAATATCAATATGCTTATGCCGTTACAGACGGAAACATCATTACGGGTGTAAGTGCGGCAGCAAGTATTGAGTTTGCGTTTGCGATTCTAGAAAAGCTTTGTGGTAAAGAACATACAGAAAAAGTAAAGGCATCGATTTATTATGATGCAAAGCACTAAAAAAATTGTCATCATTAATGATGACAATTTTTAGTTTATGCTTCTTCATTTAATAAATGGAATTTTTCAAAGATATAGAATAGTAAAGACATAATCATTCCTGTGATACAAGCAAGTACCATTCCTGATAAGGAAATATTTCCTAAGTGAATTGTTACTCCGCTAAGTCCAACAACGAACACAACAGATGTTAAGATCATGTTTACGCTTTTTCCATAATCGACTTTTTGGTCGACTAGAATTCTTAATCCACTTGTACCAATCATACCGTATAGTAAGAAACTGATTCCACCGATAACTGGATTTGGAATTGTTTGAATCAATGCAGATAATGGACCAATGAATGAACAGATGATGGATAGGATGGCAGCTCCGGCAATAACTTGTACGCTATATACGCCAGTAATCGCCATAACTCCAATGTTTTCTCCGTAAGTTGTAGTTGGAACAGATCCAATTAAACCTGAAATCATTGTTGAAAAGTTATCTGCAAATAAAGAGCGGTGTAGTCCTGGATCTTCGATTAGGTTTCTTCCTACAACTTCACCTGTAACGATTTGGTGACCAATGTGTTCTGATGCGATAACTAATAATACGGGAAGCATCATTAGAATGGCATCCATACTGAATTTTGGTGCTTGAAAGTTTGGAATTGAAATAAAGCTTGCTTCTAATACAGGAGTAAAGTCTACAATGCCTACGGCAACAGCAGTTAAATATCCTGTAACTACGGCAATTAAGATTGGGATAACACTTAAGAATTTTTTGAAGCATACACTTCCAATTACGGCCATACCAAGTGTAACCGCAAAAACAATCACGTTTTTAGGGTCAATGTTATCTCCTAGAATTCCAGCTGTATTTGCAGCCGATGAAGATAGTTCAAGACCAATTAATGCAACAACGGGTCCCATCGCGGCAGATGGTAGTACGATATCAATCCATTTTGTTCCAAATTTCTTGATGATCATTGCCAATAAACATCCGCAAAAACCAACCGCAACAAATCCACCACATGCGTATGGATATCCAAATTTTGCGATAATGATATTTGCGGGAGCAATGAAGGCGAAGCTACTTCCTAAATAGGCTGGTGCTTTTCCTTTTGTGATAAAAATAAACAACAATGTTCCAATACCATTCATGAATAGTACGATAGCTGGGTTAATACCGAATAAGAATGGTACTAATACACTGGCTCCAAACATTGCGAACATGTGTTGAATACTTAATGGTATCAGCAGATTTGCGGGTACTTTTTCTTCAACTTGAATAATTCGTTTTGCCATGAAAAATATTCTCCTCCTAAAATATACCTTAACTTTTATACCACATTTTAATGGATTATGAAACTAATTTAGGCTATAATTATCAGGTAGTGCGCCTGTAGCTCAACTGGATAGAGTATCAGATTCCGATTCTGGCGGTTGCAGGTTCGAGACCTGTCAGGCGCGCCATTTAGGTGAAACATGAAAACAATACTTTTTGATTTAGATGATACATTAATTGAATCGATGCACGTATGGGAAGATGCCATCATTCGTTTATTTAAAAAGATGGATTTGTATATGAGTATGGAAGAGGCTCGTCAAATCTTTTTTACAATGAAATTTTCGGAAGTTTTAACATACATTAAAGAAAGATTTCATACTAAACAAGATGAGGCTTGGATGTTCAATGAAGTAAATGAAGATATCTTGAATCAATATGCGTATCATATTGAGGCAAAGAAGGGTGCTTTGGATTATATAAAGAAGTGTGCTTCAGAAAATAAAAAGATGGCTGTATTAACATCAAACACAAGGGCATTATCTGAAAAAGTATTAGATCGACTTGGTATGTTGGAATATATGGAGAATGTATATTCAGCAGATGAATTGAAGATGTCAAAAAGAGAAGTGGATATCTATGAGTATGTATTGAAAGATTTAAATACAACTGCAGAAAGTGCGATTGTATTTGAGGATTCGATGTATGCGATCAATACAGCCCGATCATTAAATATTGAGTGTATTGGTTTAGTAAATCCAAACAATCAAAAGGTGTTTGAAAAAAACCATGTAAAAACAATCGTTGATTTTACAGAATTGTGTTAAAATCATGATATGTCCCAGTAGCTCAGTTGGATAGAGCATTCGCCTCCTAAGAGTTAAGATTGAGTGACAAAAAAATGCAAAAATTGAATAAAAAATATGCCTCCGTAGCTCAGTGGATAGAGCGTCGGTTTCCTAAGCAGGAGGCCGTTTTCTGAGAAAATGGGTTGATTTTGTGATAAAATACTATTAAATGCGGATATAGCTCAGCTGGATAGAGCGACGCTCTCCTAAAGCGTAGGCCTGGCGTTCGAATCGCCATATTCGCACCATTTTACCTTTATTTAAGCGGTTTATCCGCTTTTTTTTCTTTACTCATTTTTTCTTTGAAATGTCATAATCAATCAAATCATTTTTCAAAAATTAGCCATTCTATTCAACTATTTGGATGACTTATCTCTATATGAATTTTTTTACCCCTATTTTTAGGCCATCTAAGCGATTTCTAATAGCCATCTAATAGAACCAGACGATACAGGGCTTACTTAAACGACATATCACGTGCTAATATAACCGTTTAATTACTACTCAAAGTGGCTATTAGAAGCTTTAATAAATCAGGATCTTGCTTGATTTTATCTAGCACTTTATCTACGTCAATTTTCTTATTTGCCTGTGGAACTTCAACATAGTTTTCTATATGTTGTTTGTAAAAACTATCCTCAAACTTTTGTGCATTTACTCTACGATCTTCATCTAAAATATGACTGTATAAATCCATAACCATATCTGCTTGAGCATGACCTGTATCACCTTGTGTTGCTTTTATATCTCCATTATTCAATTTCAATTTATAGGTTGTACTAGTATGACGCAAAGAATGAAAAACAACATGGGGAAGGTCAGCATCTTTTTCGAGTTTTGTAAGTCCTTTACGAATTACAGTTCCATCACACGGAATACCATTAGGTTGACATATCACAAGATTGTAATTGTGATATGTATCTCCATATGCTTCCTTATATTTATATTGTTCTTCTTTCCATTGCTTCAAGAAACAAGCTAAAGTACTTGGCAACCATACTTTTCGAACACTACTGTTTGTTTTAGGCGTTTTTAGTATCAGTCTAGTTGCATTTTTTCGCTTTTCAAATTGTGGAAAGACGAATAGCACATCTTTATTGTTTAATTTTTCAAGGGCATCTGTACGAGCACGCTCTAATTGCTGCTTTACATAAATATGTGTATCATTATTCGCAAAATCATCTTCACTGATATGCACATTATCCCATGTTAGACCAAGCACTTCACCAATTCTTAAAGAGCAGGCAAATGCGAGTTGAATGGCAATCGATAGTTTTGGATCTTCACAAACTTCAAGTGCTTTAGCTATTTGATTCGCTGTCCATATTTCACGTTTTTCATATTCATGTTTGGGTGTATCCACTTTTAAAAAAGGATTACTTTTAATGTATTCCCATTTTACAGCTACATTAAAAGTGCAACGCAATACTCTATGAATTTCTGTGATAACACGACTAGATACGTTTCCTGTTTTCTTTGTATTTTCACTTTCTTTAAGATTTGCATAATATTGTTCAATCGTTATCGGACGAATTTGATCTAGTTTATATAATCCTAAGTATGGTGAAATATACGTTTTATATAATGCTGTATTCTTTTCCATAGTGGATATTGACCATTTATTGCATCCATATAGATCAACATAATTAGGCCAAAATTCATCTAAAGTCGTTGTACTTGGTGCAATAAAAGTTCGATCTGCCTGTTGTAATTCAACTTCAGCTTTACGTCTTTTTGCTTCTCTTAATGTTTTGAAAGACTCCCATTTTTGTTTTTGCTTTCCATATTTATCCATGTAATAGTAAACAACATTATATCTGTCCTTTCTTTTTTGTATGGATGCCATTTTATTCACCACTTTCAATTTCTAATAGTTTCATTAATAATTTTTTACGAATATTCTTATCTTCACTAAGTTGTTTCACTAGATCCACTGCATCTTTTTTGTCTTTATCAGGTAATTCTTTTTTCATAGATTCTGTAAATTCTTCATTTAATGTAACTGCTTTTTCTTTTGGGGTTAATCCGTGGTAATCAAAAGAAATATCATCATGTTCAAAATAATATATATCGCGATAACTTCTTCCATCAATTTCAACTTTTTTGGAAAAAGCTTTTAATCCCTTTAAAGTGTGTCTAGGCAACTTTAATTTATCTGTAATTTGTCGCAAATGTTTTAGCATAAGCCGATCATCATATGGAGCAACACCATGTGTAGTAAACATTAGTGCATTAGATTCGGTATCAAATTGATAGATTTCATTGCAGCGTTTTTTCCATTGCATCAATAATTTATAGAGTGCATTAGGAATGCAAATTAATTCTTTTTCTTCTTTATAATAAAGTACATTAAAAGTTCGTGTTGAGTCTTCGCTCGTATATTGTTTGATGATTCTTTGTTTTGGAATCAATTCAACAGAAGATCTGGCTAAACGTCTTAAAGATTTATTAGAACGAATATAAGCTTTCCCTTTTTCTTTATAGTAATCTGCCCAACAAAGTCCTAATACGTCCAAAACATTTAAACCGGTCGCAAATATGATTTGCATAATCACATACAATTTTTCTTCTTTGCACTCTTCGAAAATCATATTCATCGTTTCATATGTCCAATCGGCTGACTTCTTTTCTCTTTTATGAGCAGATGGATTTGATATATGAATGCCTATAAAAGGATTGGAATCCATAATTCCTAATTGAATCGCATGATCACATGTTTCGGATAATAACAATTTACATGATCGTGTTGTTTTAGTAGATAATTCTTTTTTATATCGCACACTTTGCGTTGCACATATTTTTTCAATTAAACCTTGAGCATAATCCTCATTCATTTCTGAAACACGAATTGTTCCAAGATAGTTTTGTAAGTACGTATCAAAATTTTTAGATGCTTCTCGATGTTTATGAATGTGTGCAACGAAGTATGGATCATTTAGCCAATCTTTCATAACATCGACAAACAAACTATCTGGTGAAAATACACACGTTTCTCCATCTAATAATTCTTTTCGCTTTACTGCATCTTCATAGTGATCAAATAATTCCTTAATCATCTTTATTTCTTTTGAAGGTGTGACCACTTCGTAAGTGACTTGATATTTCTTTCCCAATTTTAAAATTACAGCCATCCCTCATTCCTCCTCATTGTTGACTGTCAAACCATTGATCAAAGGATTCCTTGTTGATACGAAGTATTTTTCCAACACGAATGACTTTAAATAATCCTTTTCTTGTCAAGTCATATGCTGCTGTCCTTCCGATGCCAAGTATTTGCATAATTTCAGCAACCGTATATGTTTTCTTTTCGCATATAACAGGTTTCATCGCTTTGTTCCTCCTTACTATAAAATCTTTGAAATTTAAATTCTCACCTACAAAATAAAAGGAAGCAGCTGGGAAAGGACTGCTTCCAAAAGGGAAGGGAACATAACCAAAGCTATTTTCTTTGGTTATGTAAACGTAAATCTAGACTGATTTTTATTTTTCGATCAATAGCAAGCATATCAACTCTACTAACTGTACCAATTTTCTTTAACAATCGACTTTTATCAATAACGCGAATCTGTTCACACATGACCATTGATTTGTATTTTAATCCAATACCTTCTGGTAATAGATGATGCGTTGGTAAATGATGCTTTGTATAGATTTTGGAAGATAGACAAGCCACAATAGTTGTTGGACTGTATTTATTACCACGATTATTTTGAATAATCACAACTGGTCGGACTTTTCCTTGTTCAGATCCGGATGCATCACTTAAATCCGCTAAATAAACTTCTCCTCTTTTGATTTTCATTTCGATTCACTCCTTATGTAAAACCGGGAGCAAGTCCCGGTTGATGTTTAAAAATCAAATATTTATCGTGTTTTCTATTTATCACCTGATTACCCGAAAACTAAGGAATCCTATTAGACAAGATAGTTGCTAATTATCTTTCATTGGCATCGCACCAACCCATATCACGCTTGAGCCTGTCGCTAGAAGTATCATTATCTTATATATTGTCATGGCACAATCAGCAAAATTGTTTATCAATCTAAAGTATCATCGCTCGTTAAAAACATCATCGCGCAGTAGTGAAATAGCTCGAATATATAAGTGTTGTATCTAATAGTTGTTATGCTGTTTTCAAAGAGCTACTAGGAAGATATGTATATCCCCCTTCACTAGATAGTCCTTGAAATTGCTAATTATTAGCCTCTCTTTTTACATTTTTTTGAAAATTTTTCGATTCTTTTATAAACAGCGTTAGTCGTCATATGTAGATCTTCAGCAATTTCACGTACACAATACTTGTTTTTCAACATTACAATGATTTTCTGCATGACAGGATCACACTTTTTCAAATGCTTATAAACAACGGCATCGTTTACTCCATTTAGTACATCTTCCCAGGTATATTCACTTATACAATCTTCAGAAGGTTCATTTAGAAAAAATTTTACTTCAGTTGGCGATTCATTACGGTGAAAACTGCGATTTTTGTTGAAATCAAAATCATCTAGTTCTCGAAGGTACTGAATCTTCCATTCAGGAAATCCTAATAATCGTAGTAAGTTTTCTTCTTTTTCTTTTTCTTCTAAATACTTTTTCTTTTCGTAACCATAGTTATACATTTAATTATTCCTCCTTTTGTGAAGGAGAAACAATTTCCCCTTCACTTGAAAGTCCACAAAAAAGGCTTTTTTTAGCCTTGAAAGGGATAAAAAAAACAGATCAACTGTCTGAAACAGAGATCTGTACCAATTCGTTGTATTCTAAAAATCTATTCTCTTTTCAAAAACGAAAAGAGTTAGGAGGACTTCGATTCTTTACCATTAACATTATTAGAACACTGTATATGCATTGCAGCAATGGTTATATATTTATAAACTATCAATATAATTTAAAATGTTTGATAAAAATCTTCAAAAAAGTAAAGATTTCCTTCAAACTGATTACTAGAAAAGGTATAATGAATTTGTATATGCGAGGTTAACGATATGAAAGTAAGCTACAATAATTTATTTAAGCTTTTGATTGATGCGAATCTGACAAAAACAGAGTTTGCAGAAAAAATAGGATTATCTTCAGGAACTCTAGCTAAACTATCCAAAGGGCAAGCTATTTCTATGGATAAATTGATTGATATTTGTGATTATTTTAATTGTACATTTGACGATGTTGTAGAAATTATTCCTAAGGAAAAACGTGAGGAAAATAAATAAGTACGAATAAAACATAAAAGAGGTGATTATATGCCTATCGTATTAGATAACAATAAAGTTGGTGCTGTAGGAGAATATGTTAAAGAAAATACACAAGACGGAGCTGATATAACAATATCGTCTCCAATTTTTACGATTTATGCTTTTGAAGAATTACGTAAAGTATTAGAAAAAAGCAATAAATTCAAATTTCTATTCAATGAACCTACGTTTATAAAACGTATTATTGCCAATGATAAAGAAGTTAAAGAATTTGAACTTCAAATGCATCAAAGGGAAAGAAATGTTTCTGAATTCAATTTAGAAATTGGTTTAAAAAATAATTTAGATCAAAATCAAATAGCATCTAAATGTTATAACTTCATCAAAGAAAAAGGTGAAATAAAATCTGTTGTTAAATCAGGTAGCGTTTCCCCTAGTAATATTCTTGTTGAAAATAAGGATGGATGTTATTTGATTCAAGGTAATAACATTGCTTTTTCGAAAGATGGTTTAGGATACACAAATCAGATTCGTTTTGATTTTAATACAGTGAGTGATGATCAACAAATGATTGACCAATATAAAGCTTTTATTAATCAGATTTTTAATAATGAAGAATTGGTTGCAGATGTTAAAGACGAATTATTAAAACATTTATCCAATTTATATAAAGAGAATTCACCTGAATTAATTTATTATTTAACTCTTTATAATATTTTTGGTGAGAAACTATTAAATATGGATGATATGGCTAGAGTTAAAGAACGTACGGGTATCAATAAAACTAAAATCTGGAATGCTTTATATAATTTTCAACATGATGCAGTTGTTGGGGCTATCAAAAAACTCGAATTATACAATGGATGTATTATTGCAGACTCTGTAGGTTTAGGTAAAACTTTTGAAGCTTTAGCTATTATTAAATATTATGAATTAAGAAATGATCGAGTACTTGTTCTTTGTCCTAAAAAATTACGCTCAAACTGGACTTCTTTTAGAGAAAACAGTGTAACAAATTTTCTTGCAGAGGATCGTTTTAATTATGATGTTTTAAATCATACAGATTTATCTCGTGATAAAGGCAAATCAGGAGATATTAATCTAGAAACAATCAATTGGGGGAATTATGATCTTGTCGTAATTGATGAATCTCATAATTTCAGAAATAATAATGCGTTCAAAGGAAAAGAAACTCGTTATCAAAAATTGATGAATCGAATCATCAAGAGCGGTGTTAAAACAAAAGTTTTAATGTTGTCTGCGACTCCTGTAAATAATCGTTTGGCAGATTTGAAAAACCAAATTATGTTTATTACAGAAGATACGGATGATGCTTTTAAAGAATCAGCTGGAATTAATAGTATTGAGACAACACTTCGTGTAGCTCAAACTAGATTTAAAGAATGGTCTAAACTGCCGGAAGAAAAACAAACGACAGCTAATCTTCTTCCAATGTTAGACTATAATTTCTTTAATCTTTTAAACACTGTTACAATTGCACGAAGCCGAAAACAAATACAAACTTACTATGATACAAAAGATATTGGTGAATTTCCTACTCGTTTAAAACCAATCAGTGTTAAATCAGATATTGATATTTATAAGAAGTTTCCTGCCTTAAGCGAAGTAAACGGCATGATAGCAAGTCTTCATTTAGCTATTTATTCTCCTATGCTTTATGTGTTACCTAGTAAATTGGATTACTATGAAGAATTATATGACCAAGAAGTAAAGGGTGGTGCCAGCAAGTTTAAGCAGGTGGATCGCGAAAAGAACATTGTTAATTTGATGCGAGTGAATATTTTTAAACGATTGGAGAGTTCTATTAACTCATTTACTTTGACTTTGGAAAGAATTTTAAAACAAATTGAAATCATGATGGATATCCTTGATAAAGGACAAGAAGTTGATTTAGATAACGATACATTTTCGGATGTAGAAGATGATGATTTTGATTATGAAGTAGGTGGGAAAATCAAAATTAAGGTAAAGGATTTAGATGCTTTACGATTGAGAGAAGATTTGAGCGAAGATCGTAAGATTTTAGAAGAACTTCTTTATCAGTCTATTGATGTGACTCCGGATAAAGATGCTAAATTGATTGATTTAAAAAATCACATATCAGAGAAAATAAATCATCCAATTAATAACGAAAATAAAAAAATCATTATCTTTACTTCGTTTTCAGATACGGCTGAATATCTTTATAAAGAAATTAATCAATGGTTGCTAGACACACATGGTTTATATTCTGGCTTAGTCACGGGTGGTAGTGGTGTTAAAACAAATCTAAAATCTGTTCCAAATCAATTTGAAGCTATTTTGGCAAACTTTTCACCTAGATCTAATCATTTGCCAACAGATAAAGAACAAATTGATGTTTTGATTGCGACTGATTGTATTTCAGAAGGTCAAAACTTACAAGACTGTGATTATTTAATGAATTATGATATTCATTGGAATCCAGTAAGAATCGTACAAAGATTTGGACGTATTGATCGTATTGGTTCAACAAATAAAGTGATTCAATTAGTGAACTTCTGGCCTAATATGGAGCTAGATGAATATATTAACCTTGAAAATAGAGTTAAAAATAGAATGGTCATGTTAGATCTTTCTGCCACTGGAGACGATGATTTATTGTCGGCTGAAAGTAAGAACTTGGAGTATAGAAAGAACCAGTTAAAACAACTTCAATCGGAAGTTTTAGATGTGGAAGACTTACAAGGTGGTATTTCTATCACAGACTTAACTTTAGATGATTATATTATGTCTTTGGATCGATTTATGAAAGAGAATCCAAATGTATTAGAAAAGTATCCAACTGGAGTTTATGCGGTTACAGATATTCCGACTAAAAATAAAGAAGAATGTGTTGAAGGTGTTATTTATTGTTTGAAACAAAAGAAATATACAGAGAATCAAGAAGCAGCTACTTCTTTGTATCCTTACTATTTAGTTTATGTAAATAAAGATGGTTCAATTCATATCAAGAATACAAATCCTAAGAAGATATTGGATCTATATAAAGTGTTATGTCAGACAAAGAGTGAGCCGATTGAAAGTCTTGTTAAGAGTTTTAATAAGAAAACAAAGAATGGTTCAGATATGTCTGAATATACGGATTTATTAGAAAAAGCTGTTTATGACATTAAGGGTATTGTAGAGCAAAAAGGAATTCAATCTTTATTCCAACTTGGCCAGGCAACCTTATTGGATAATACAGTAAGTGGATTAAATGATTTTGAATTAGTATCATTCTTGGTGGTGGAATCATGAGTGCATTAGAAGCATTATGTATACCAACTCTTACAAAACAAAGAGTGCCGATAAAAACATTGATTGAGCAATTACAGCCAACACCAGAAAATAAGAGATTGATAGAAAGTCATGTGGCTTCTATTTATCTTGTTAGCTTGTTAAATGAACAAACGATTCATTATAGAGCTTATAAAGATGATGATTACAGTTATCAAGCTATTTATGTGTTGCAAATTATATTAAAGAAGAATGATCAATTAACCGATTTAACAAGTCAATTGCATGCTGCATTTCCTGAACCAACAATATTATTGATGGAACATATGGATAAAGAATGGATCAGTGTAGCTCCAAAAAGAATTAGTAAAATAGATCAAACAAAGACGGTATTAGAAGATAATGTTGTTCAAGAGATAAGTACAGCTTCACTGAATTATTTGAATCTAAGTCAAATAACAGCAATAAACTTAAAAGGCTACTACACAAAAATTGTACAAATTGTCTATAAGATTGGTGTATTGAATTTGATTAAGGTATATCCAACGACTGATCTTGATTACAAATCAATTATCAAGGAATACCAGGCAATACAAGCAGACATAAACAACTTAAAAGAACAGTATAAAAGAGCTTCAATGAAGTCAGAGAAGATGGATATTGATGATCAGATATATGATGAAGAACAGAAGCAGAAGAATATAGTCAAAAGATTGAAAGAAGGTGTTTAGATGTTATTTTCTGAAAGAAATATTTATTATGAAAAACCTCTTATGTTAAATGATATTTCAGATAATTGTAAAACACGAATACTAAATAGATTTAATGTTTTTTTTAGAATGCAATTAGATGTTATGCCAAGTATATTTATTTTGAATATTCTATGGGACAGGTTAGGACATAAGGTGGATTTGGATTTGTATGAATTAGAAAATGAAGACATTCGAGACTTGCTAATGAACCAAATCAATAGGATATGGTATGCTCAGCAATGGTATACGTATTATGATATTTTAGAAATAATATTAAGCTTTAGCGTTTTAGATAGTAAAGTTATTGGAAGTAACGAAAAAGAGAAAATAACAAATTTTAAAAATGATGTTAACAAAATTTTTTTAGAAGAAAATATAGGATATCGTATTATCAATAATCAAGTCGTAGATATTACAAATGATGAAGAAATTGATGAAATTGAAAAAGCAATAGATTCAATTTTTGATACAGTAAATAATCATTTTGAAAAGGCATTATTATTTTATTCAGATAGAAAAAATCCTGATTACAAGAATTCTATTAAAGAATCAATCAGTGCAGTCGAATCTATGTGTTGTATTATCTGTGGAGAAAAAGTAGAGTTAGGTAAAGCGTTAGGAAGACTTGAAAAGAATGGAATATATATTCATGGAGCAATGAAAAATGGTTTTCAATCGTTATACGGGTACGCAAGCGATGAAAGTGGGATAAGGCATGGTGGAATCGAAAATAAAGAAGTAGCTGAAGAAGATGCTAAATTTATGTTGGTAACGTGTTCTGCATTTGTAAACTACCTTAAAGTAAAATTAGAGAAAATGAAGGAGAATAGCAATGGATAGAATAGAAAGTCTAAGTTTAAACTTAGAAAAGAATAATATAGATAAAATTAAAGAATTATTTCCTGAAGCGGTAGAAGAAGGGAAAATTAATTTTGATATGCTACGTGCTATGCTTGGAGATGAAGTAGATGATTCAAAGGAAAAGTATCAGTTTACTTGGAACGGTAAATCTAAAGCAATTAAATTAGCTCAAACACCATCTTCTGCAACTTTAAGACCATGTAAAGATAAATCAAAGAATTGGGATACAACAGAAAATATTTATATTGAAGGTGACAATTTAGAAGTTTTAAAACAGCTTCAAAAAACTTATTATGGAAAAATAAAAATGATTTATATTGATCCACCTTATAATACAGGCAATGATTTTGTCTATAATGATAGTTTTTCTAATAGTTTAGATAATTATAAAGAACAAACTAATCAATCTTCCTCTTCTAATCCAGAAAGTAATGGTAGATTTCATACAGATTGGTTAAATATGATGTATCCAAGATTGATACTAGCTAAAAATTTATTATCTAATGATGGCTTAATATTTATTAGTATAGGACAAGGAGAACAAGTAAATTTAGAAAAAATATGCAATGAAATTTTTGGGGAATCTAATCATATAACTACATTTGTATGGAAAAATAAATATGGACCAGGAGCTTTTACAAAAGGAGTTGCTTCTTTACATGAATATGTACTTTGCTATGGAAAAAAATTCCCAGATAATATAGAGACTGATCTATCTGAAGATGAGGCGAAAAAATATAAATTAATGGACGATAAGTTTTCATCTCGTGGTGGATATATTACACAGCCATTAGCAACTAAAAGTAAAGGGGATCGTCCTAACTTAGTATATCCTCTTGTGCATAATGGTGTTGAAATTTGGCCGGATAAACAGTGGATATGGGAAAAGAAACGATTATATAAAGCATACGAAAATGATGAATTAGTGATAAATGAGAACAACGGTAAGTATAGTGTTAGATTTAAACAATATTTGAAAGATGAATATGGGGTGATGAGAAAGGGAAAACCACTGTCTTTGTTGACAATGTGTTTCAACCAAGATGGCACCAAAGAAGTTCAAAAGGAATTAGGAAATGGGATTTTTGATTTTCCCAAGCCTACTGCACTTATAAAATATTTGATATCATTAATAATTAATTCTGAAACAGATAATGATTATTATGTACTGGATTTTTTTTCGGGTTCTGGTTCTACTGCAGATGCAATAATGCAATTAAATAATAAAGATAATGGAAAACGTAAATTTATAATGGTACAGATTCCTGAAAATTGTCAAGAAAAAAGTATTGCGTTTAAAAATGGATACAAGAATATTTGTGAGATAGGTGAAGAACGTATTCGTCGTGCAGGTGTACAAATTAAGACTGATTGGGAAAAAGAACATCCATCCGATGGATTGTTCGGTTCTGAAGAAAAATTTACGACAGATATTGGTTTTAAAGTGTTTAAACTAGATTCTACAAATGTAAATGAATGGGATCCTGACATGAAACTTGATGAAAAAGAGCTTGCTATGCGCTTAGGTGAAGTATTTAAAGAAGGTAGAAGTAAAGAAGATATTCTTTATGAAATCATGCTTAAATACGGTGTATTTGATAAACAGGTTGAAGAAATCAATGTGAATGGAAAAATAATGTATCGCGTAGGCAAGCGTTATATGATTGTATGTTTAGAAGATAGCATTACTTCAGAAGATATAAAAGCTATTGGTGAATTATCTCCTAAAACAGTGATTTTTAATGAAGCAGGATTCAATAATGATAATGATAAAATCAATGCTGTTTATAATCTTGAAAAATGTGGTGTAGAAGATGTGAAATGTATATAGGAGTAGATTGAATGGAAAAAATAAGTGATTGTAGTTTAAATCTTGAAATAAAGAATGTCGAAAAGTTAAAGAATTTGTTTCCGGAAGCCGTCCAAGAAGGTGTGGTTAATTATGACATTCTTAAATCTCTTTTAGGCTCTGAAATTTTCGGGGGGGGGCAAGAGCGTTACCAATTTACTTGGAATGGTAAATACCAATCTATAAAAAATGCTCAAACACCTTCTTCAGCAACATTAAGACCATGTAAAGATAAATCAAAGAATTGGGATGATACAGAAAATCTTTATATTGAAGGGGATAACTTAGAAGTTCTAAAACAACTTCAAAAAACATATTATGGAAAGATTAAAATGATTTATATTGATCCACCCTACAATACAGGAAATGATTTTGTGTATAATGATAGCTTTTCTAATTCAATAGAAAACTATAAAGCACAAACTAATCAAGCATCTTCATCTAATCCAGAAAGTAATGGCAGATTCCATACGGATTGGTTAAATATGATGTATCCAAGATTACTATTAGCAAAAAATTTGTTGTCTGATGACGGAGTGATTTTCATTTCAATTGATGATCATGAAGTAGTAAATTTAGAGAATATATGTAACGAAATATTTGGAGAACCAAATAGAATAGCTACTATATGTCATAAATCTAGAGCATCTATTTCAAATGATAAAATTGTTTCATCTAATCATAATTTCATTGCTTTTTATGCAAAGAACATTACTGTAATTGAACAAAATAGAAAATTAATTGGTGTTGATCCTGTTTTAGATAATTTTAATTATAATGATAATGATGGTAAAGGTGAATATCGTTTGGTTCCTGTTGATGGTCCTGGAGGAGAAAAAAAAGGGAATCCATTTTATGAGTTTTTAGGAATAACAAACTATTGGCGTTTTTCTAAGGAAACAATGACTGAAAAATATAACAATGGATATGTTGTTAAAAGAGGAAATAGCTTATATCAGAAATATTACAAGTCTGATGCAATGAAAACAAGAAAGACTGTAACCACATGGTGGGATGATGCGGGTTTGACATCTACAGCAACTACAAAGTTGAAAACTTTGATGAACGGTCCATCTTTTGATACCCCTAAACCAATTGAACTTATAGTTAGAATGCTTAAAATGATGACATATGATGATAAGGATTCGTTTATATTAGATTTCTTTTCCGGCTCTGCAACTACTGCTCATGCAGTAATGAAGTTGAATGCCGAAGATGGTGGTAAGCGTAAATTTATAATGGTTCAATTGCCGGAGCTATGTGATGAAAAATCTGAAGCGTATAAAGCAGGATATAAAAATATTTGTGAAATAGGTGAAGAACGTATTCGCCGTGCAGGTGAACAAATTAAGGTTGAATGGGAGAAAGAACATTCGTCTGACGGATTGTTTGGTTCTGAAGAACAATTTACAACAGATATTGGATTTAAAGTGTTCAAATTGGATTCTACAAATGTGAATGAGTGGGACCCTAATATGAAACTTGACGAAAAAGAGCTTGCTATGCGTTTAGGTGAAGTATTTAAGGAAGGTAGAAGTAAAGAAGATATTCTTTATGAAATCATGCTTAAATATGGCGTATTTGACAAACTGGTTGAAGAAATTAATGTGAATGGCAAAACAATGTATCGTGTTGGTAAGCGTTACATGATTGTATGCTTAGAGGATCATATTACTTCAGAGGATGTAAAAGCTATTGGTGAATTATCTCCAAAAACAGTTATCTTTAATGAAGCTGGATTTAGGGATGACAATGAAAAAATAAATGCTACTTATAATTTAAAACAATGTGGTGTAGAAGATATTAAATGTATTTAGAGAAAGGAGTTGGTCGGATGAAATTAAAATTTGTTGATCAACCATATCAAACAGGTGCAGTGAATGCGATATGTGATATATTTGATGGTTGTGAAGTTAAAGATTCATTATTTACTATTGAAGTAGATAATCACAATAAATTGAATTTTGATACAGAAGGCGTAGATTACTTTATAGGACATTCAAATAAATTGTCTATTGATGATTTTACTATGCTTGATAATGTACAAAATATCCAGGAGCGTAATGATATTCAAATGGCAAAGGATCTTCAGAAGAGAAACTTTACTATTGAAATGGAAACGGGTACTGGTAAAACGTATGTTTATACGAAAACAGTTTTAGAACTTAATAAGCGTTATGGATTTACTAAGTTTATTATCGTAGTTCCAAGTATTGCGATTAAGGAAGGTGTAAACAGTTCTTTAAATGCGACTAAAGAGCATTTTATGGAAAAGTATGACAATGTTGTTTATAACTACTTTGTCTATGATTCTAATCATTTGGAAAGAATCAGAGAGTTTGCGACTAGCACGAATATTGAAATCATGATTATTAATATTGATGCGTTTAGAAAGAGTTTTACGGATCCTTCAAAAGAAACAAAGGCAAACTTAATTCATAGAACGAGTGATAAATTAAATGGTAATAAACCAATTGATTTGATTGCGGGTACAAATCCAATTGTGATTATTGATGAACCTCAGTCTGTTGATGGTACTAAAAAATCCAAGGAAGCAATTGCTTCGTTGAATCCTTTATGTACATTGCGTTATTCAGCTACACATAAGGAAATGTATGATTTAATGTATCGCTTAACTCCTGTGGATGCATACCAGGAAAATCTTGTTAAGCATATTGAGGTGGCTTCTATTACAAGTAATGAAGCGAGTACGAAGCCTTATGTTAAATTGTTGAGTGTTTCTGAGAAGAATGGATTTTCTTGTCGTTTAGAAATTTATGTCAATAACAATAAAACGGGTGTTATAGATAAGAAGACAGTCACAGCTAAAACAAGAGATGATCTGTGGGAATTATCTAATGAGGTAGATTATTACAAAGATCATAATTTTATCGTAGATAATATTGATTGTTTTCCAGGAGAAGAATCTGTAAGTTTTAGTAATGGTGAATTCTTAAATATTGGAGATGTGATTGGTAATGTTGACGAAACTGCTTTAAAACGAGCACAGATTCGTCAAACTATCGAAATGCATTTAAACAAAGAGATTCATTATACTAAACAAGGTATTAAAGTATTGAGCTTATTCTTTATTGATGAAGTTAGTAAATATCGTGACTATTCAAGAGAAGATGAAAAAGGCGATTATCAACGCTGGTTCGAGGAAGAATATACTAAGTTGATTCAATTACCTAAATATAAAGTGTTACGTGAAAAATATGGTGATTATATTTCATTAGATCCTACAGAAGTGCATGATGGCTATTTTGCGCAGGATGGTAAGGGAAGAGTAAAAAACTCAAGTGGAACAACAAATGATGATGAAACAACTTATCAATTGATTATGAAGGATAAGGAGCGTTTATTATCTTTTGATGAACCTATTCGTTTTATTTTCTCTCACTCAGCATTAAAAGAAGGTTGGGATAATCCCAATGTATTCCAGGTTTGTACATTAGTAGAAACGAAAGATACAATGACAAAACGTCAAAAGATTGGTCGTGGTTTACGTATTTGTGTAAATCAAAATGGAGAGCGAGTATTAGATTCTAAGTTTAATACATTGAGTGTCATTGCGAATGAATCTTACAAAGATTTTGCGAGTACGCTTCAAAAAGAGCTTGAAAATGATAACTTTAAATTTGGAATCATTGAACCAATTAGTTTTACAGGTATTGCTGTTAAACAACATAATGGTTCTTTAGTGGAATTATCTCAAAAAGAATCTGAAGAAATATTTAACTATTTAGTTAAAACGAATATATGACTTCTAAGGGTAAAATAACAACTAAGTATCATCAAGATAAGCATAACGATAAGTTTGTATTACCTGAACAATATGAATCATTCACTTCAAAAGTAATGAAGCGTATTGATAATCTTTCTAGAGAAATTGAGATTAAGGATGCTTCTACAAAAGTGGCTGTTAAATTGAATAAAGAGGTTCAATTATCTCATGAGTTTGTATCTTTATGGAATAAGATTAAACAAAAAACTGTTTATACAATCAATATGGATATGGATAAATTTAAAAAGGAAGCTGTTGAACAAATTCAAAATATGCCGCATATTCGTCCAGATAAGATTGATGCTCAAATTACAAATCTAGACATCACAAAACAAGGTGTTAAAGATGTAGGACATCAAGTGAGAGAGCTTGGTGCAGTATATGAATTTGATACAATGACATATCCTGATTTTATTCGTCGTTTACAAGATTCTACAGATTTATTAAGAAAGACAATTATTGAAATTGTATCTAAATCAGGAAGATTACAAGAATTCTATGAGAATCCTGAAGAATGGATTAAACAAGTATCTAAAATACTGTTGTCTGTTAAGAAAGAAAACTTAACTGAAGGAATCAAATACGAAAAAGTGGATGACTATTACGAACAAGATTTCATATTCAATGATGAAGAATTGTATGGATATAAGGATCGAAATGTATTAGACGTATCTTCTGATAAAAATATCTATGATCATGTTATTTATGATTCAGAAATTGAACGTGAATTTGCGATAGATGCAGAGAATGACGATGATGTACTTCTATATGCAAAATTACCAAGTCGATTCAAGATAGATACGCCAATCGGAAACTATAATCCGGATTGGGCAGTTGTATTAAATACGTTTGAAGGAGAAAAATTGTATTTTGTAGCTGAAACTAAGGGTACAGAAAACATCAATGATCTTAAGGGTGCTGAGAAGAAAAAGATTCTTTGTGGTAGAAAGCACTTTGAAGTGATTGATACTGGCATTAAATATGAGGTTGTAAAAGAATTGAAAACGTTAAAGAATAGGATTTAACTCATTATGATTAGATTAGTAGAAATCTTTATAATTGCTATAAAAAATCACTATTCTAACTAACTTATGGAGGTGATTTTAGATGCTAAAAAGTATTGAGTTTTCAAATTTTAGAAATTTAGACTCGAAATATATTTTTAATCAAACATTAAATATAGTTGTTGGAAAAAACAATTCTGGCAAATCCAATTTGTTAGACGGGATAAGATTAGCTTTTTCTGCTATTACAGATGATTATTTTAAAATCGAAAAAAGTGATTTTAAGAATAGTAATGATTCCATACCTATAATTATTTATGTGGAATTAGAAGACTCCAGTATAGAGAGTCTTTCTTATTACAATGAAGATGGTAGTTTAAACTATGGTTTTAAAGTTATTGTACGTAAGACTCAAAGAGGACGATATGTAAAGGAATTGTCATTGTTGAATGGAAGTAATGTTGATTATGATATTTTAAAAGAGGATAATGCCATTCCAAATATATGTACTATTCCATTATCACGTATTGATTCGTTAGTAACAAATGGGTTAGCAACTAGTATTTCAAATTTTTTGAATTCTGATGAAGATTATGAATTGATTAAAGAAAAATCAAAACATGAAATCAAAAAACAACTTACTAATAAAATTAGTGAATTTCAATCATTTTGTGAAAAATTTGGTCAATCTTTAGATATTGAATTTTCTGATCCAAAGATAACAGACGAAAAGGTTTATGTAGTCGAAAGTAATACAAACAAAGAACATTCTTATCGAATAGGATCTGGATATAAGAGTATTGCAAATATAATTATTAACACTTTAAATGAAGGTAATAATATTATTTTAATAGATGAAATAGAAAATCACTTGCATCCCGCTTTAATTAGAACATTAATTAGAGAGATTAAGACTTTTAAAAACATTAAAATTATTGGGACTACACATTCTCCAATAGTATTAAATGAATTACATATCGAAGAAATAATGGATATTTCTAGTATAAGTTTAGATATTCTACCTTTTGAAATTAAGAATAAGTTAAACATTTTTTTGCATCCTGGTAGAGGTGAATTGATTTTGGCGGATAATGTAATCTTAGTAGAAGGATATACTGAAGAATTAATTTTAAAAAATTATCTTTGCAAAAACAATTTTAATTGGACTGTAATTAATGTTGCTGGTGTTATGTTTGAACCATATATTACGCTTTGTTCAATACTTAATAAGCGGGTAATTGTTGTATCCGATAATGATAGATCAACTAATGATGGATTGAATCCGTCTAATAGATTTATTATTTTAAGAAATCTATGTTCTGGAAAAAATATCAAGCTACTTGAAATGGATAACACATTAGAAACAGATTTATACAACAATGGTTTCTTAGAAAGTTATAATTCTCTTTTAGAGAGTCATAAAAAGTATAGCGAGATTAAGGTTGCTAAACCTAATAAAAAAACAGAAATTGCTACTAAGTTAATAGAAAACGATATAGATTTATCTACTTGGCATATAATCAAGGAAATTGTTAATGAATTCAGAAATCATTAAAATTGTAGCTGGTGGTGGAAAAACTACTGAATCCTCAAAAATTTTGCGTCAAGAAAAAAATGGATTATATATCGCTTTTAATAATGAAGTAGTAAATGAAATGCAATTGAAAGGATTTGTCAGTAAAACAATAGATTCTCTTTTTTCTAGTTATATTTTACCTAAAATGACAGCACTGATTCCTTTAGTGAAAACTGGTGCAAAATTATGCTTTATTGATTCTTCTATATTACCTTCACCACTCAAAGGAATTTCTAACTTACATATAGATAAAGAAGGAAATATACTCAATAAAAATAAAAAAACTAATTTTAGTTTAGATATGGATAATAAAACCTTGCATTCTTTAAAAAATCAACCAAATTTAAACTTTTTAAAACATGTTTTTGGAAAAGAAGAATTAAGACTAACGCATTCTTTACGATCTGAATTCATTTTGTATGTTTTACATAAATATCCAGATGAAATAATAAATTTACTGGCAAAAAGATTTTCATATATTATTTTTGATGAAACACAGGATGTAAAAAAGCATTTAGAACAATTCGCTATCCTCATATATAATTCTAAAATAAGATCCTATTATTTAGGAGATTGTAATCAAAATATTAATGGTGGTGGGACATGGTTTGATAATATTCAACCAACTAAACTTTTAAATCATTCATTTAGATGTCCAGAAACCAATTGTAAATGGATTAGAGAAAATTTGAATATCGACATCATTGGAAATGAAACTATATCTTGTTTCTCATCTATTCAAATAGAAGATGCCATAAATTATGATGACGGTCTAAGAATATTGTTATATGATGGAGCAAGAGGAAAAGATATTAAAGAGTTGATTCATCAATGGTCTGGTGAAAAGTATACAATTAAAGCCGCTAAAGGAAAAACATTATCTGAAGATATTGTAATTATTGGAAAATCCCTCAACAAAAAATCTTATTACACTGCAATCACTCGAACCACAAAAAATGTTTTTACCACAATATCGAAAGTCACATAATTTGATGTTTTATAAAAATTGGAGTTGATAATTTGAAATGATTTAATGAAGGAGACGTTGTTTACTTTATTTCCTCTTCTGTCTTTATCAAGAAAGCTGCTGTTATTCGTAATGCTGGTGGATTTTGTACAATACGATTTTCAGATGGTAATTGTGGTACTTCTGGAACACGTGTTCGTGAAAGTAAATTGTATCATACAGAAGAAGAGGCAGAATTGTTACAAAATCAAATTGATGATGCTTCTAGTACGAGTGAAAGGGTTAAATTATCTAAACAATTAAAGAAGATCAATGAACAATTATTAGAATTGAATAAGTATGAAAAAGTTGTTCATCATTGGGCAGATAAGATGGAACCAATGGATTTGGACGATGGTGTAAAAGCAAATTATGCTAAGTTCCAGGAATTGTAGGCTAAGATAAAATAAAAAACTAACTCCAAGAGCAAAGGCATCTCAATTTACATCTTACTGGCACAGGTTAGTTTTATAGAAATATATTACACCGAGATAAAATGCGTAATTGGATAGACCATTCTGAATGAAAGAGGTGAAGAAATGAATACAGATAATGAATTATTAATAAAATTAGATGCTTTGATTTCCAATTGGGAGGATGAGACAGTTGAGTTTAAAGAAGCCAATAATGATTATGATAAAGATAAAATTGGTAGATATTTTTCTGCTCTTTCTAATGAAGCAAATTTAAGAAATGTACAATGCGGATGGTTGATTTTTGGTATTAAAGAAAAAGGTAAAAAGATTGTTGGAACCAATTACAGAGAGAAAAAGGGTCTTGATACGTTAAAACATGAAATTTCATTGCAAACAACGGGTGGTATTTCATTTGTTGAAATTTATGAGGTTGAAAAAGAAGGGAAAAGAATAATTATGTTTCAGATACCTGCTGCAACAGCGGGTATTCCTACAGGTTGGAAAGACCAATATTATGCTAGGGAAGGAGATTCTCTAGTTCCACTATCATTAGAAAAAATGGATCGTATTCGTCAACAGAGTAATCGAGATTGGTCAAAATTGTTTGTAAAGGGTGCAACAATTCAGCATCTAAATAAAGATGCAATTAGCTTAGCTAGAAACAACTATAAGGAGAAGATGCAAAAGCCACATATTTCTCAAGAAATTGATTCTATGAGTGATGAAGAATTTCTGACGAAAATGAAACTTATACAGAATGGTCGTATTACAAATGCTTGTATGCTGTTACTAGGGAATGAAGATTATGATTACTTATTTGATTACACGCCTGAAGCAGCGTGGAGACTATATGATTCTAAAAGTAACATTAAAGATTATGAAATCTTCAAGATTCCATTTATTACATTGAGTGATCGTATTTTTTCTCGAATTCGTAATTTAACGTATCGGTATATGCCGAATCAATTAACCTTGTTTCCTTTAGAAACCAAGCAATATGATATGTGGCTTTTAAGAGAGCTTATGAATAATTGTATTGCACATTCTAACTATGCATTAGGAGGAAGAATTAATGTGGATGAAGAAGAGGATGAAATCACCTTAAGAAACCCTGGTTCTTTTCTACCTGGCAGTATTGAAGTGGCTCTTCAAAAGAATTACACACCTCCATTTTATCGAAACCAGTTATTAGCTGAAACAATGATGAAATTCAATATGATTGATACACAATCTATGGGAATACGTAAAGTATATAAGATCCAACAAGAAAAATATTTCCCTATGCCTGATTACAATTTGTCGGTAGGGAATCAAGTTGGAGTTACTGTATATGGTAAAGTATTGGATGAAAACTATACGAAACTATTATTTGAACATTCGGAATTTGATATTCAAACTGTCTTTTTAATCGATCAAGTCCAAAAGCATCATACAATAACAAATGAACAAGTTAAATATTTAAGAAAATTACAGGTTATTGAAGGAAGAATGCCGAATATTTATCTTTCTGCTGACATCGCAAAGACTTTAGAAAAGAAAGAACAATACGTAAAAAATAAAGGGTTTGATGATGAATATTATCGTGATTTGATTATTAAATACCTTAAAGAATACAAAAATGGGACAAAAGAAAATTTTAAGACTCTATTGATAGATAAATTACCTGAAAGTCTTAATGAGAAACAAAAAGAAAATAAAATTCGTAATTTATTGTATTCATTGAGAAGAAGAGGAGTCATTGAATGTAAAGGAAAATACTCTAGATATGCTTCTTGGGTATTGACGGATCAAGATTAGATTTTAAACAGCAAACAATTTTAGTTTTCAACCGGATAAATTTGAAAAATAAAAATAATTTATCCGGATATTTATCCGGATAGTGTTTATTAAACATTCTAAAAAGTGCATAAATATCAGGCATAATGACCGGATAAATTGAGAAAATAAAAAATAATTTATCCGGATGTTTAGTAAGTCAACATACAGTTATTGTTAGTTAAAGCGCATAATTACTTGGCTTTTCAGCTTACTAAAATCAAAAATTAAATTGTGTATAAATGAATTGGATAAATTGATTGAAGATGTTAAGAAGATATCTCAAAAAGAACATTTAAATTGTAATCTTGAGGCAATATCTGAAGAATTGAAGAGTAAACAACGCGTAAAAGCTTTGTAAAAACTGCTGTGGAGGGAATGAAAATGATAAAAGGTACTGCAGAGTTTGGAGTAGCAAGTACCACTCTTATTCAATTTGTACAAAGTTGTATTTAAAGGATGGAGATGATAATTTGAAACGATTTAATGAAGGTGATGTTGTTTACTTTATTTCCTCTTCTGTCTTTATCAAGAAAGCTACTGTTATTCGTAATGCTGGTGGATTTTGTACAATACGATTTTCAGATGGTAATTGTGGTACTTCTGGAACACGTGTTCGTGAAAGTAAATTGTATCGTACAGAAGAAGAGGCAAAGAAAGTTGTTGAACAACATCAAAATGCAAACAAGTGGAGATGATGGTTTCTCCACTTTTACTTTGGATTGGCGAATACAATACCACCCATTCTTGATCTGTAGTAATCAAGCGTGTAGGTGTTGGTTTGCCAGTCCTTTTTTGCATCTTCAAACGTATTGGTAATGCCATCATAGTTTCCATCTTGAATGGTAATGTTATTACCATCCACTTTTAAAACAATACCAACATGGTTTTTACCAATACCAGAAAATACGGCTCCTGCTTTTGGGGTAGTGGATCTTTCAAATTTATCTGGATGTGATTTTAGTAGCTCATCTACACAATCCCATCCATTTCTCGTAAAGCCAGGATCATATCCATAAAGCTCATAGAATCTTCCCCAAGCAAACCATGTGCATTGTCCATACAATCCTGCTTTAGCATATGGATTTTTTGTAATCCATGCTTCCATGTTATTAAAGTTTGGATTAGTTCCACCTCTAAAAGTAATTCCAACATATCGCATGACATGATCAACATAAGACGGATCTCCATATCCAGAAACATTTAATTCTTGCTTTTTCATATCGGAGAATTGTTGCGCATTGTATTTGGAATAACCACCAAAATTAGAAATTGCCCAATCAATATAGCCAGAGCCATAGTTGTATCCTTGCAAAGCTAGATAGATGTGTTCTGTATCCGATGGATCTTTTACATTTGCTTTTTTAACACAATCTGAAAAAGTATGGACACCAACATCAATGGAATATTCCGGTTCTGGAATACCATTAGGAACTCTAGGATATTTTGTATTGTATCCTGATTCACTAGCTTGCATAGGATCCGTTCCTTTACCACCAGATTCCTGCATCATAATCGCTTGAAGTAAAGATACATAATCTTCTATATCGTATTCTTTTGCATATTTACGAATCGTATCTTCATAGGCAATAACTTCTTCACTTAAAGAAACAATTTCACTATTAGATCCACCATCTTGAGCTAATACACTAAATGTTCCAATAAACAGAGTAATCACAATCAATAAAATCAATCCCGTTCCAAAAGAAAAGAGTGTATTCAATGTAGATACACCCTTTTTAATAATATGAAATGATTTCTTTATAGCATGTGTTGTATTTTGAACAATAGGCTTAGAAACAAATTGTTCTGTAGACTGTTTTATTTTTGAAGCATTCAATTTATTCACAAGATGCTTTTTTGCCTTGGATATATATGAAATTCTTTGTGGATGAATATCATGATTTGATTCAAAAACAGTTTTCTTACTAGTTGATTTGATCTTATATTCGCTACGTTTTTGTTTAATAAACTTAGTCGCATGATGCTTAGATTCAATTACAGTTTGTTTTGCTGCAATACTAACTTTATTTGCAGCCTGTACCTGCGGATTGGATTTAACAGAAGCTTCCTCTTTTCTATCAACATTTTTATTATGAATTGTTTGCTGTTTAATAAAATGCTGAATGTTTCCCTTTGTATCCTTTGTTTTAATAGCTTGCATTTTTTGCTTTGTCTTAATATCTCTCAAATTCATCAACTCCTTTGTATGTAAAAAAGCAGAAAGTAAATTCTGCTTAGTTGAATAGGAGTTTTCTATCTCCTGGTTTCGTTGTATTGAGATCGTACAATAATCCTTTTGGCATCTTATTCACAAAAGGGACAATAGAACCACCGTACTTGATTAATCCAGATCCTGTTGGTGCATTTGTAATGTATCCCATCTGTTCTTCTGAAATATTTAGAAGTCTAGCTAAATCTTCTCTATCGTTGGCAGATTGGTTTAACATCACAATGAATTCAGAGTTTGATAGCATACTTGTTCCTTGTTGAGAAGAAAGAAGATATTTAACATTTTGTGTAATACCAGTAGGATAGGCATCTCTTTTACGGAATTGTCTCCATGCAGATGCAAAGAAGGTTGCACTTTCTTCATTTTCAAAGATAACGTGAATCTCATCAATGAAGACATGTGTGCGTTTTCCTTTTCTCCAGTTCTCATTCACACGGTTGATAATCGCATCTGTAATCACAAGTAATCCCATTGTCTTTAATTGTTTTCCTAAATTAAAGATGTTGAAGGATAGGATTCTAGATTTGATATCTACATTGGTTTCATGAGCAAAAATGTTCAAGGATCCATTTGTAAATAGTTCTAGTTTGATAGCTAGTGATTTAGCTTCTGGTTCACTTTGTTCTAATAGTTTGTTGTATAGGTGCTTTAATGTTGGAATATAGTTATTTTTCATGGCATCCTGATAAACCAAAGATACACAACGATCGATAATTGAACGATCAATAGGGGATATACCACCATGATTCGTATCTAACTGTTCAAATAAAGACATGATAAATTGAGATTTATCTGCAATCGCATTTCCACTATCTCCATATCCTTCTGACATATCCATGGCATTAATATAATCTTTACTGTTCGTTCCAATACGAATGATCTGTCCTTGCATTGCTTTAATGATTGGATCATATTCGCCTTCTGGATCCGCAATAATAATATCGTCATTCGTAGACAGAATTAAGAATTCAATTTCTTCTTTTGTAAGAAAAGATTTACCTGATCCAGGAATACCCAATACAAAAGAGTTTGGATTTTGTAATAAAGCTTTGTTACAAAGAATCGGATTGTTGGTAATGGCATTTTGACCATACCAAATACCACCTTTCTGCATGATTTCATGGGCTCTAAAGGGAATAAATACAGCAGCACTTTCGGTAAGTAGGGTACGAGTGATATTGAGCTTGTTGACTCCAATAGGAAGGGCTGTTTGTAGACCATCCAATTGTCTTTTCGAAAAGTATAATGTTTCTAATTCACAAACATATTTACGAGCAACAGCTTTTAATGTTTCCGTATCTTTATCGAGTTCTTCTAAAGAATCAGCAAGATGTACAACTGTGATGTTGCAAAGCATCATTCTTTGATCACGTACAATTAAATCATCTAAGAATTCTTTACATTCCTTACGTTGTAGCTCCATGTCATAAGGAATAATGGCTGAAAAGTTATTGTTACGATTTTGTTTCATTTGCCAATCCGTAATGTTCTTTTCTACACCAAGAAATTTATTTTCCACTTCACAAACCGCTTCATCAGTAGGAATCGTAATAATGTCCATGGAATACATGAGATTCTTGTTTAAATCACAGAGTTCAGATACAAATTCATCCTTTAAAAAGCCTGGATAATTGCTTAAATAAAGAACTCTTCCATACTTACCATCAAATTCAAAATATTTGTTGTGGTATTTACTCATTCTAGGTGTGATCAAATCCTTGAAAGAATGACCTTTTTTAGCCAAATCACTCATATCGAGAGAAAATTCTTCCGTTTCACTACGATAAAAATCATGAAGCATTTTTAATCGTTCTTCTGCATTTAATTCAATGCAAGAAGAGCCAAGACGTGCAAACAGGGTAGAGAATTCAGTGGTGATTCTAGAAAAGGTGAATCTTGCTTCTTCTATACTGTTTTTAAAAATCGTTACCGTAATATATTTTTCTTGAACAATGTCATCACTTTCAGATAATTTATCTAAAAGCATATTGTTGTATTCTTCGCGATATGGATCTAAGTTATCTTGTTTTAATGGAATCAAGATATCCTCTTTAAACTTCTTGATATCCACTTTTCGATTGTTGATAGTTATCTTTGTCATCACAGAAGAATCAAAAGAATTCAGTAAATCACTATAGCTTAAAAAGAGATTGTTTTTATCTTCACCAGAAGCAATCTTATAGTTGATATCCAAGAAGCGATAACTCTTTGTATATTTATTACCAGATTTAAAAATACCATCCTTATAGATCGTGTCTACCGGGATGGTATCCTGAACAGTTCTAGGAATTCTTAATTTTTCTTTGTTGAGCTTTTTCAATCTTTCGTAGCTTTTTATCATATACAATCGACTCCTTTCTTGATTGCTTGATAGATGGTTCAAGTATTTCATAATAAAGATTAAAAGGGGTATTAATCAAATTTCTTGCGGACAATATAAAAGAAGATATTGCCATCTTTACAATTTCTTCTGTATACATTCCTTGAAAACGAATAAAGCCAAATGTTGCAAAGGGAGCAGCTCCAAGCATACATAACCAGCTTGTCATTTCTGTACCAAGTCTTTCTTTGAATAAAAAATACAAACCACACGCAACAGCACAGGCTAGTATCGAAAAGATACTTTGCCTTAAGGATAACCCAAAGAAAATACTTTCCGTATAATCACGTATTTCCTTGTTGATCTTGATTTCAAAATTAGATTTCATCATCAAAATCCTCATGAATAACATCCAAAGGAATAGAAGATGCAAATAAGATATTTTCGACAGGAATAATCAAATTTATGCCATCACGTCGGACAACAATTTTATCCTTTTCATGTTCCATTTTGTACATCAATTTTTCTGTTAATGGTAAAGTTGAAGATTCAACAATATCCAATGAATCTCCTGTTTTCAATACAACTTTGTTTAATATATAATCTTTCATTTTGTGTTCCTTTCTTGCCAAATAGGCATAATAAAAGCAGGAACAATATGCTCCTGCAGTAGTAATTAAAATAGTAATGATAAGTAATCCTGCCTTGAGTCAAGTATTCTAATAATTTCAATATTCTCTTCATTGACATTATAGAATACAAGTTGCTTAGATACGATTAAATAGCGAAATGGTGTATCTATGTCGAAACGATCTGACATTTTAGGACCTAGATAAGGATTATCTTTTAATAATGAAATTGTATCTACAATATTGTTTTTAAGTTTTTTTGCGGCTTGATTGTTATGAAACTGATTAATAATATAATTTTCGGTATTAAGAAGATCATCAATTGCTGCTTTTTTATAAATAATCTTCATTTTACAAACCCAACATATTTTTGGCTTCTTCTTCTGAATAAGATTCAGTACAATTCATACCAATTTCCAATTCTTTCATTAATTTAGATAAAGCTTTTGCTTTCATCTTTTCAGCATTATCTTCGGTCACAGAAAATGGAAAACCACCTGTATTTAATACTTGCTGAAAAAATACATTTACGGCATCCGTTAGAGTTAAACCGTTTTTCGCAAAAACTTCTTCTAATTCATTCTTGATTTCTGAGTTCATGCGAATTCTAAATACATCATCTTTTTGAGCATTGATTACGTTACGCATAATTAACACTTCCTTTCGTATATATTATAATCAGTTTTTTACAAAATATCAACAAATGTGGTAACTGAGTAGCTACATATTATAGTCCCATCATTTCTTTAACGATTCGATCTGACATCTTGATTGTTCCTACAAGAACTAACATATTGAATATTAATTCACCAATATAACTCCATACCATAGATACACTAGATGCTGTTGAATCCACTACTGGTGGACTTGATGCAAAGGCTGAAAAGATAATACAGGAAAGGACAATGATCGCTCCTTCTAAACAAACTCCTGCATAACTTTTAATAAACGTAAATGCTGTGTTCTGTGTGCTTTCTCCAGCAGCAGCTGCAAGTGGTATTGGAGAAATGGCTGTGTACATATACAATTTAAAGAATCTTCCATATACAGTTAAAATCATCACAAACGATAATATTGTGATAAATATAGATCCTAATAGTGTAACTGCCCATAAGGGAATAGATTCTAGAAAACCAGTATTACTTACTGCATCTACAATTTCTTGTGGAATGACTGTTTCGCTAGATACTCCAAGTCCCACAGTTTCTGTAATAGATTGGATAATTCCTTGTACGATTTCAAAAATCTTTGTCATGAGTTCCATTCCATAAAGTACTAAGGTTCTTGCGATGATAAATCTTAGAAATAGTTTGAAGGCTTGTTCGGGTCGTTTAACATCTTGCCAGCTTGTACAGGTTCTGATTAAGCCCCATACAAAGAAAAGTACAAGAAGGGCAAGTCCAATAGCTTGTAAACCTTCATGTACTTTTACAATGATTTTCCATATATCTCCACCTTTAAATGTTTCTGGTGATTCGGTAAGCAACAACCATATTTCAGCAAGCTTAGAATTCCAGGTATTGATTGCACTTGTTAGGTTATCGATGATTCCATCCATATATTAACCTACAATAATATTCAAAATCTCTTTAGCAAAGGTAATTACAATACCACCAGCTACTGTCATAAATCCATTGGCTCTCTGGCTTGGATCATGGCTTTTTAAAGATAAACCAACCTGTACGATTCCAAAGCCTAATAGAATCATGCCAATAGCACGTATAAGTCCAAACATAAAATCACTGAAATTATTGACAACAGTGACTGGATCATTGGCTGCATAGATAGGTGTTGCAAAGTTTGTGATAAGTACCAATGCCATATAAGCAAAGAGTAATGCTTTTCTAATTGTTTTTACTTTCTTCATTTTCTTCAATCTCCTTTAAATAGTTTTCAGTTTCTTGTGCATCTAGCAATTCATATTCATTATCTGTAAGAAGAATATTTTGCCAGTCATCAATGAAATGATAAGCTTGGCCATGAATATAAGGCTCACGTCCACCATCCAATGTTTGTTTGATATTTGGATGTTTCAATAAATCATATTTTTTGTCTTTAACAGGGCGTTCTCCCTTAATAAAAAGAAGCCCGTAATTGTTATCCAATAAACGAACTTCATCTGCGGTTAATAGCTCTCTTCCTGTCTGTTGATAATTTGTAGAATAATTACCACTTCTTCCTTCAGATTTACCATACGTATTTGTATCCAATGTTTCTTTTCCCAGCAATTCACTGATATATTTATGTGTACTTTGTTCATTACCACCTAGGTAATACGTTTCATCACAGTTACCTAAAATGGATTCCCAGCTATCTTTGTATAACGCTTTGATCTGAGCCAGGTTCTGTAAAATAATGGATACAAAGATCTGTCTCGAACGCATGGTTGAAAGCAATTTATCAAATTCATCTGGTAGGGCAACATTGGCAAATTCATCCATTAAGAAATGTACGGGAACAGGAAGTTCTCCACCATGTACATAATCTGCCTGATAATATAACATTTGAAATAACTGGGTATACAACATTCCAACTACAAAATTGAATGTGGAATCGTTGTCTGGAATAATCGCAAATAATGCTGTTTTTCTTTCTCCAATTTGTTCGAGTTCCATTTCATCATACTTGGTAAGTGATGCTAGTTCTTCCAAATTAAAAGCAGCAAGTCTTACACCAACTGAAATCAGAATCGATTTAGCGGTTTTACCTGCTGCTTGTTTATAAATCTTGTATTGTTTTAAAGCCAATGAATTTGAATCGATCATTTCTAGTCTTTTAAACAACTCATCCAACGGACTTTCATAATCTTCTTCATCCTCTTTGACTTCTGCATAATTGAGCATTTCCATGACCATTGTAAAGTTCTGTTCATCTTCTGGTGCATAGTGGTATAGATACAACATCAATGCTTCCAGTAATGCTGTTTCGCTTTTCTCCCAAAATGGATCATTGGGAGAAGAACCTTTTGGAGTTGTATTACGAATCAAGTTTGTAATTAATTTCAATACATCCTTATCACTTTGAATATAGTGAAATGGATTATATCCAAGAGATTTAGACATATCAATCAAGTCAATGACTTTAATGACATAACCATTCTCTTCTAATAGATGACCAACACTTCGAATGATTTCTCCTTTGGGATCCAATACAACAAAACTTGTATTACACTGCATGATGTTTGGTTTTGCATAAAATCTTGTCTTTCCAGCACCAGAGCCACCAATCACAACCGTATTCAAGTTTCGCCTATGTTTTTTTCCATCCAATCCCATTCGTACATTCTGAGAAAAGACTTTATTAGAAAAGTAATCTTTATTCGCATATTTCTTACAAACAGTATTGGGATTTGCCCATTTAGCTGATCCGTATTCTTCAGTTCTTCTATAGTTTTTAGATGAAGATAAATACATCCCAACACCTAATACATAGATTATCAGAAAGATACCGATCGTTTTTAATGTTGAATTCGTCCATTGAATTTGAAATGGATGATTTAAAGCTTCATTAAGATATGGAATTGCATTGATTAATCCTTTATCCATGTAGGGTGCAATAAGCAATGCAAACCAAATTGTTGGCATTAGTAATAAGCCTAGAAACACATATTCATCTTTTTTAGCATCTCTCATAATGATCTTTTATAGAAGGTGGATTTGCATCACAAACTTTTACAATCAATGAATCTAGAAAGTCATAGTTTTTATGTGCCATACGTTGTTTATCTCTTAAATCTGCAAGAGCACGTACAATAATTCTTCTTTCTGTATCATCGACTTGGATTTCAATCATTTCTTCATTTTGTTTTTTAAACCAGTTACGCATATTTGTCATCTCACTTTCTTTTTGGATTTCTTTCTTACCGGATATTTAGGTGCAGAAGATTTTAACTGTTCTTGCTTAATATCCTTTAGTTCCTGACGAACAGAAGGTCTATCCATAGTAGCTGTTGATTTTTTTCTTTCGACGGTTTTCTTCTTGTTTTCTTTCTTCAATGTTTTTGAAGATGGCTCGAACGGAGTACCGTCCTTGCTTGTCCGAGCCTTGTTGGGGTTTGATTTTTCATCCATCAGTTTTGATAACAATGCATCATGCTCTTCATCACTCATTGGCTTTATATCCTTTTGTGATACGACAGATTCACGAATGGCTTTTGTATCAATAGTAGCCAAGTCAAATTTATCCACCATTCTAGAAATCTTCGATGCATCTTCTGCTTTGACCATAATATCTACAATTCCATCTGTATTGTTCTTTTCTTTTAATACAGAGTAGAGAACACCATAATGCTTTGCTTCTTCACAAAACTTTTTTAAATCTGAATGATGAATCGCAAACACCTTTAATTCCTTATTGGATTTTAAAAGGTTATCTAAGTTGGTTTTACCTTTGATTCTCTTATTATCGGTAATGATGGCATACAAAGTAACGGCTAAAGATTTTGCAGCTGTTCCACCAGCTTTTAATCCAATTTCAGCAGCTACTTGTATACCTTCTAGTGTCATCTTCATCATTTGATCCGCCGTATCGGCACTGTTCATAAATCCAAGCTCCTTTCGTATTCTTTTTGTGTTTGCATACGCTCTGTTTCTAATGCATTTACCATTTTTAATTTTTCTTCAATGTCAGGTACTCTCTTTTCTATATCTTCGCATATTCGGATTTCCTTTTTCCCATGTGCAATTTTGGAAGTGAGCGTATCTCGATCCTGTTCTAGTTGTTTTTTTAATTCTGAATCACGAGTTCGTTTGATTTTGTTGTAGATGGATCTTCTTTGATTCATCCAGTTTTCTATTTGGTTGTTTAAATCCAATTTAAAAGCAAGCACATCTTCAATCGATTCAAGATTATGCTTGCCAACAAATGTATTTTCATCTGTGATTTTCTCCATATAAATTAAATCCTTTCTAAGTGCTGGACTTGGATATTTTTGAGGTATTCCTTTAGGTCGTAAAATACCCAATTCAAAACAATATCGAATATACATCGCTTTGATTCCTTTTAATTTTCTATGATTGCCTTGATATTCTTTACAAGGTATAACATCTTTAACAGATGACTGCATGGGAAACAAGAAGTTACTGTTAATCCGTTCCATCAAATGTTCTTCATCATAGCGATTATCACGAGTCAGTTTATAAAAGCGAAATGTTCTTTTAGATTGTGGATGTTTTAAAGTCCAATGTTTACCATTCAAATTTACAACATATCCAATTTCTTCGAGACTAGATTGAAACTGTTCAGGTGTTCTTGCATACAATAAAACAGAATCCACGTCATAGCGAATCAATTTCCGTAAATAGATAGAATCATTCTTTTCTGCTTTCCATTCTCCATAATTCATCGCTTTGCCTTCCGGTTTTGTGATGACAGTTAAACCATGCTCTTTACAGATCGCATCATTTAATTCACGGAAGTGATCGATATCAGCTTTCTTATTGTCATACTTTTTACCATCTACCCAGGAAACGGAGTTTACCACGAAATGATTGTGTAGATGGTCTTTATCCAAATGAGTAGAAACAACCACTTCAAATCGATTGCCCCACATTTGTTTGGCAAGCTGAACACCAAGTTCATGACAATGTTCAGGCGTAACTTCACCTGGCTTAAAAGATTGCACCGCATGAAAGGCAAGGCGACCATCCATCTTGTTGTAAGAAAGCTTTGTATTCATCATCTGTTTTAAGGCCGTACGAGGTTCACAATTGATTCCGGTAATAAACTCTTTTTCGTTTGTTTTATAGCCTTGGGTAGTGTAGGCAAGGACTTCTTTTAAACCATCACTCATTTCTTCTTTTGTCTTATCAGGATTTTTAATATAGTTAAGGACACGATTCAAATCATCTTTTACTGCCCATATTTTGGTAATTGCCATATTTCCTCCATATTGATTGGTTGTCGAATCAAAATCATAATCTCATTAATTTGATCTTGCAGCTTTTCACAGTTTTCCATGTAAAAGGATTTATTCATTGCATTTTGTGTATAAACAGATATCGCAATTTGATTCATGTTTTCACCAATTTCTCTTAAAATTTCGATTACTTCGATTAATTCTTTAGAAGGTGCGGGTCTAGGGAGTAAACCGTTTATACACATTCGAAGATAAGATTCTCGTGATAGATTTGATTCTTTAACCAGATTGTTAAGATGATCCAAGTCATTATTCGTTAATCTGACTTTGATTTCTTTTTTCTTCGATTTTGTTTTCATTGTAGAAAGCACCCTGAACAAATAAAACTGTACCCATTCCAATCATTCCACCACCAAGGAAACTGATAAAACATAGTGTTATACTATTAAACATTTTCATGTACCTCCAATTTTAAAAGAGCTATCAACAAATTGTGATAGCTCAGGGTCTTAGGGATATTCCCTAAATACTTGTCTTTTGTCCCCAAAAGACGTTGCTTGTTACAACTGTAGACATTAATTGTTACAACTGTAGACATTAATTGGCTACAGTTTTTTTCTTTTCTGGAATCAAATCTGCAAGATCTTGATTCATCTTTTCTAATATTTCCTTTTTCTGATTCAACAATTTCAAATTTGCATTTAGAACATTATTTTCATCCGAAAGTGTTTTGATGCGTTCTTCATTTTTGATTTTCTTCTTTTCAATTGTGGCAATTCTTTTAATGATATCTTCGTATTTTATCATTTTGAAATCCCCAATCTCTAATGAAGCAATTGCGAATATTTATGTTTATTGATTCGATTTCATAGTCATCTGCTTTTTCTAAAATGTGTTCATCTTTATCATAATGATACAAATGATCAGATAGCTTTTTATCAGGATCTACCAATGTTGATTTATTGACAGAAAGAAGCATTTCTTTAACATGTTCAATATTCAAAGAAGGGGAATCACATAATGCAATACACTCATCTGTTGATGATGGAATGATATATAAGTTATGTTCTAATTTTTCAGCCAAATCATTTAAAACCCCTGCATAGAACATTGTGGCTGCACCATCTGTCTTGTGTTCATTTGTCAAAACAACAAGTTGATGTTCTTTTTCTTCCAAGGCTATGTCTTTTGGAATTCCTATCAACATGGTTTCTAATGGAAGTATTTCTGGTTTCATCATATTTGGCGATGAAATCAATGCATCGTTATGAAGTTTGTTTACATCAATTCCGTACTGATCCATGAGTTGATTTGTAACTCTAGCCGAACAAAAACGGTCATTTGTTGTTTGTATCATAATCTTATAAACAATCGCAAGATCTCCAATAATAGTATGAGGCATAGTGGCTAAATCATTTTTATGTTCTTCTGCATTAATGACTGTCATAAATAAATAATCTTTAACGGCATTATAATCAAGCAGAGCATTTACATCCTCTAAAACTTTGTCGTTGTGTACCATTTTCCACTAACCTCCATCTTCAAATTCTTAAAATAAAAAGCCAATCTTTCTAGATTTGCTGTACTGAATTCAATTGTTTCTACATTATTCATTTTCTAAGTCCTCCATTTCTACATACAATCCATAGAATGGATCATCTGTATCTAATTCATATACTTCATTTTCATAGCTATCAATCGCAAAAATCATATATTCAACAATATCGTTATACATATTTTGTTTTGCTTCTTCTAATGCATGAATTCTTTCTTCAAAGGAAATTGTTTCTAAAGTATTTGTAGAAGTTTCTTTTGCGTATGTGTAATTTGTAATGGTATCTTCTACAGATTCCAACATGAGTAATTGTGCCTGTACGATTTGTTTATCTTCTGAATGTAAGTTTGCGTAATTATAAATTCTAGTGTTGTAAGTCATTGTTCTTTCCTCCTTTTGACTTTGGCTTTTCCATATCCATTTCATCTAATTCAATAGAATAAACTCGTTCATTTTGTTGTTCACCAAAAAGTTGAGCCATCAATTCTGAATCGTTCTTTGTGGATTCATAGGCATTCAAATATTCATTATCCACAAGATGAAATTTCTTCTTTTGCATTTTTTCATTTTCTACAAGTTCTGTAGCTGTAATCTTTAATGCAGCTTCTTCATTAAGTTCCAAGCTATCTGGTGTTTTATTTAAGTCCATCAACAACAATGTTTCATTAAAAAGGATTGGTTCTAAAATGGTACCCATAAGGAGGACAACAACGTGACAGTTGTGATACTCACTTGTG
>OLQI01000247.1_pt1 | contig 56583 bp, 50 predicted proteins | sample 1672171 | NCBI WGS metagenome assembly OLQI01 (sample SAMEA3136655, study PRJEB25190) | human gut metagenome
GCGCACCTCTGCAATCCTGCCGGAGGCTATATCAGCTGGGGGATTGACTCCCACCGCTGATACCAGCTTGTTTCTCACCACCTACAGGACGCCACTGAAAAAGTCCTTATTTTACACAAAATGGTGCAAGATAAAGTATACTTATGCGTTTTGCGCTACTATATATTGTATGTAAAAACAGTTTTTCAGTAGCGTCCCTACAGAGGTTGGAGTCATCTTCCAGCTGATATAGCATCACATTTTCTTACATATTCAAAAAATATTCATGTATTCTGGTATCTCCGTCCACTTCCGGGTGAAATGCTGTCACGAGCTGTCGTCCCTGTCTGGCAGCCACAATTTTACCATCTACTTCTGCCAGAATCTCAACCCCTTCCCCTGCCTGGGCAATATATGGTGCACGGATAAATATCATCGGCACCTGACCAAGTCCATCAAACTCTGCATCTGTATGAAAGCTTCCAAGCTGTCTTCCATATGCATTACGCTTTGCCGTAATATTCATAGTACCAAAACACGGAACTCCTGCTTCCACTTCATTTGCCAAAAGGATCAGTCCCGCACAGGTTCCAAAGACTGGCAGACCTGACAGAATTTTCTCTTTTAAAGTATCGTAAATGTCAAGTTCCAGTAACAGTTTTCTCATCACGGTACTCTCACCGCCCGGAAGAATCAGAGCGTCAAATGATCTGTCCAGATCTTTTTTCTGACGGATTTCAAAATAATCTGCTCCAAGTTTCTCAAGCATCTGTTCATGTTCCAGAAATGCTCCCTGAAGTGCCAGTACTGCTACGGTCATCTTATTTGCCCCTCTCTGCCATCAGAAGTTCAATCTCCTGCTCATTGATTCCGACCATTGCCTCACCAAGATCTGTGGAAAGTTCTGCGATCAGTTTTGCATCTGTATAATTAGTTACTGCTTTTACAATTGCTGCGGCACGTTTTGCAGGATCACCAGATTTGAAAATTCCAGATCCTACGAACACTCCTTCTGCTCCAAGCTGCATCATCAGTGCTGCGTCTGCCGGAGTTGCAACTCCTCCTGCCGCAAAGTTTACAACCGGAAGTTTTCCGTTCTCATGAACATATTCTACCAGTTCGACCGGAACCTGAAGTTGCTTTGCTGCCTCAAAGAGCTCGTCCTCTCTTAAGCTCTGAATTCTGCGGATTTCAGCATTCATCACACGCATATGGCGGACAGCCTGCACAACGTCTCCTGTTCCCGGCTCACCTTTTGTACGGATCATAGAAGCGCCCTCAGCAATTCTTCGAAGTGCCTCTCCAAGATCTCTTGCTCCACATACGAATGGTACTTTAAATTCTCTCTTGTTGATATGATATACATCATCTGCTGGTGAAAGAACTTCACTCTCATCGATATAGTCAATCTCGATTGCTTCCAGAATCTGCGCCTCTACAAAATGTCCGATTCTGCATTTTGCCATGACCGGAATTGATACGGCCTCCTGGATTCCACGGATCATCTTCGGATCACTCATACGGGATACCCCGCCTGCTGCACGGATATCTGCAGGAATTCTCTCCAGCGCCATAACTGCACAAGCACCTGCTGCCTCTGCGATTTTTGCCTGTTCTGGTGTTGTTACGTCCATGATAACTCCACCTTTTAACATCTGCGCTAACTGCTTGTTTAATTCATATCTATTCTCTGCCATAGTTTTTCACCTTTCTCTTCATCCGATTCTTTTCTTATTTTCCTAATATTTTTTCTCTGTGTTACGTAACTATGATACATATCATACTGCAAACTGGTATTTATTAAATATCCAGTTTTTACATTTTGTAGCAAGCCAGTTTTAAACTTATCACAACACAATCATAAAAAGATCCAAAAGATACCTTCTGAGATTGCTTACAATTACTAAGGTCGGAAGACTACTCGGACTTTGACTCGCCACTAACGAAAAAAAGAACAGACCCATCGACCTGTTCTTCCTCAACCTGATTATTTCTTCGCTATCAACTCAATCTCTATCAATGCATCTCCGCATAGTCCTGTCACACCAACTGTTGTCCTGGTTGGATATGGTGCTGAAAACTGTTGTTCATACACTACATTCATTGCATCAAAATTCTTCATATCTGTCAAATATACATTTACCTTCTGTACATCTTCTTCTGACATTCCCATCTCATCAAGAATACTCAGAAGATTCTTAAAACTTTGCTTCGTCTGTTCAGTAATACCACCCTTTACAACTTCACCCGTTGCCGGATCAATCGGTGTCTGACCTGACAGAAAAATGTATTCCCCAGTATCAACAGCATGGGAATATGATCCTGTACATCCAGCATTTTTTTACATATATGCTTTTCTTTTCATGATCTTAAGTCTCCTTGTACTACTATTTTTTTCTCTTCATCTTTTCTTTCAACCTCAACTTCTCACGTAACTCGTTAAATGTCTCCTTATACCGTCTGGATTCCATACGTGGGAATGCCTTCATCAGACGTCTGGACACGGCTCCGCCCTGACCTGACAACTCTTCATACTTCTTACGAAGTTCTTCACTTCTTGCCTGAAGCTGCTGCCTTGCTTCGTCTGCGGTTCCGCCAATCCTTGTACGCCCCTCACTAAGCTTACGTCGGCTGCCTTCCGTTGCTGCTTCCAGTTTCCTGCGGCCTTCCTCTGTCGCACTTTCCAGTTTACGACGGCTTTCTTCCGTAACATTTTCCAGTTTCCTGCGGCCTTCTTCTGTCGCAGCTTCTAGCTTCTTGCGGCTCTCTGCCGTTGCTGCTTCCAGTTTCTTGCGTCTTTCTTCTGTTGCCTCCATCGTATCCATCATACCTTCATGGATATTTTCACCAAGCTTATCCGAAATCTCATGCAGCTCTGCGGCAATCTTCGCCATAGCTTCCAACTGATGATTCAGTTTCAGGATTCCGGCCGCAGTCACATACAGATCAACAAAAATACAGATTTCCAGTACTGCGAGCATTACAAGCCCTAATGTATGTGGAATAAATGTCAATATTTTATGAATGACCGGATGAATCACACGGACAATCAGTACACATGCTACTCCCCACACAAGGGAAAATATCAGGCAAACATATCCACCGATATTCAGCGGCTGATTTGTATAATCCCACCATTTATGATGAAAAATCTTATCCATCAGATATCCGGTAAGCCCTTCCAGAACTGTCACCAACACTGTGGACAACGCATACAGCAAAATCAAATTGTCCTTATACGGTGTCAGGAAATAGACAACTACCGTCACACCGACTCCATAAATCGGACAGATCGGACCATTCAGGAAACCTCTGTTCACGAACTTTCTCTGCTTTGTTGTCGCATATGCAACTTCTGTGCACCAGCCCAGAAAACCATACACAAAAAAGTATAACATCAAGTAATAAATCTGCATAAAATCCCCCCTTTTATGTTTATGAAATCCAGTATACTTCACATTGAAGTTTTCGTCAATTGATGATATAGTTAGTGGAGTAACCGATAAATAATTCTCATTTACAATTTATAAAAAGGACAAAAGATGACTTTAAAGCAAGGCAAAAATAACAAAACTTATCAGGTTCTTTCTATCAACATTGAGCTTCTTCTTGAGAGACGTCTAGAAGCGCTTGGATTGACAGAAGGCGCCAAAATCACAATATTGAACAACAATAAAAAAGGTGCTCTTACCGCCAGATTTCGTGGCACACGATTTGCACTTGGCAAAAGAATCGCAGACCACATCGAAGTAAAGGAGGTCACGGAATAATGGAAAAAATCATTAATGTAGGCTTCATCGGTAATCCAAATTGCGGCAAGACAACACTCTTTAACGCTTACACCGGTGCAAATCTTAAGGTAGCTAACTGGCCCGGCGTCACAGTGGAAAAGAAAGAAGGTTTCACGACCTATGAAGATCAGAAGTTCCGTCTCATTGACCTTCCGGGAATCTACAGTCTGACTTCTTATACAATGGAAGAGACTGTATCTCGAGAATGTATCATGAGTGATGAAGTTGATGTCATTGTAGATGTCATTGACGCTTCCAGTCTGGAACGTAATCTCTATCTGGCCCTTCAACTGATCGAACTTGGAAAACCCGTTGTACTGGCTCTGAACATGATGGATATTGTAGAGAGCCGCGGCATGGAAATTGACTTGCACCGCCTCCCGGAAATGCTTGGAATTCCTGCAATTCCTGTATCAGCACGAAAAAAGACAGGACTTTCCATTCTGCTGCATGCCGTTTCCCATCACAGTGAATATGCCAGCCAGGGACCTTTTATTCATCATCACAAAGGAATGCATTCTGAACACCGGCATAATCATCACTCAGAATATGCCATGGTCTATTCCGACCTTATAGAAGATAAAATCGACGCACTGATTACTTTGATCACCGCAACTTATCCGGAAATGGATAATATGCGTTGGCACGCCATCAAATATCTGGAAATGGATAAAAATATTCTGGATCAATATCCACTTGCCGGAATGGAACAAATTGTAGACAGAAGCTATGAAAAGGATATTATCAACCAAAAATATGACTTTATCGAAGAAATTATTGATGAAGTACTTGTCAATAAAGCTCAGAAGGCAGCCTCTACAGAAAGAATTGATAGGTACCTGACCGGAAAATGGCTTGGTCTTCCGATTTTCCTTCTGATCATGGCATTTGTATTCTTCCTCACATTTACTGTAGGAGACTGGATGAAAGGATATTTTGAGATTGCTCTTGAAGTATTCTCAAATCTCGTATCAAATGGTCTTGCTGCTGTCCACACAAGTCCGATGTTGACTTCGTTGATCGTAGACGGCATCATTTCAGGAGTTGGCGGAATTCTGACATTTCTACCAAACATTTTCATTCTCTTCCTGGCCCTTGCGCTTTTGGAAGACAGTGGATACATGTCACGAGTCGCATTTGTCATGGACGATATTATGAGCAGTCTCGGATTATCCGGAAGAGCATTCCTTCCATTGTTGCTCGGATTCGGCTGTACCGTACCTGCAGTCATGGCTTCCCGGGCACTTGAAAATAAAAGAGACCGTTTTAAGACTATCCTGATCACACCATTTATGTCGTGCAGTGCAAGGCTTCCGATCTATGTTTTATTTTCCTCTATGTTCTTTGGAAAATATGCCATGATCGTCTGCTATTCCATGTATCTGCTCGGCATCATTATCGCAATTACAACAGCATTTATCCTGTCCAAAATCGACGGAAGCAAAGCGACACATGCCCTGTTGATCGAATTGCCGGAATATAAAACTCCAAGTGCCCATACGATTGCGATTTATGTATGGCAGAAGATAAAAGATTATCTTACAAAAGCTGGAACTGTTATATTTATCGCATCCATCTTAATGTGGGCAATCTTAAACTTTGGCCCTCATGGATATGTAACAGATATTTCTGAAAGCTTTGGTTCTGTCATTGGACGCCTGATCGTACCGGTCTTTCAACCGGTCGGACTCGGATATTGGCAGATTATTGTAGCTTTGATCGCTGGTATTGCCGCAAAAGAAGTTGTTGTCTCCAGCTGCAGCGTACTCTTCGGAATTCAAAATATTACGACTGCCCACGGAATGACCGCAATGGTGGCTTCTCTTGGTGCCATTGGTTTTGGCCAGGCAAATGCTTATGCACTTATGACATTTTGTCTGTTATATGTACCATGCACAGCAACCATTGCAACGATTCATCGTGAGTTGCAAAGCTGGAAATCCACTGGTTTTATCCTGCTCTATCAGCTGTGTACTGCCTGGATCATAAGTTTTGTAGTTTATCATATCGCAAGTTTGTTCTAAGCTCTTATAAGGGCGCACTAAAAAAGAAGTATTCTGACTTTGAGTAAAATCTCATTTATCAGAATACTTCTTTTTTATTTATTACATATATTTCAACTCAATCGGATCGATCGGATCGACAGGATTCTCAATCTTTCCATTCAGCATACGTTTTCTCTTACGCATGATTGTACCGGCCTTATTATAAAACCAGAAAGAATATGTCAGAATCTTATCCGCCTTTCCCATCTTGTCTTTTGTCGTCTTTCCATACAGACTGCCACCTGTCTCAATCACTGCAGATTTTGACCTGATCAGTGCGATCAGCTCTGTCTCACATGTCACTCGCTCTGGCAGAATGGTATACCCCATACCTACACAATTAGGTCGGTGTGCGTCACTGCCACCGATTCCCGGTTTCTTATATTTCTGTGCAAGCTTAAGGGCTCTCGCATTAGACTCTGCTGATTCACATGCATTAAATACTTCAATAAAGTCAAACCGCTTAAATAACTCTGGTGATTTGTAATAACGCTTTGTGTTCGTAAAGCTTAAATATTTGCCCCCGCATGGATGTGCCGGCCCCAGAATTCCTCCGTGCTTATGCACAAAATCAATCAATACTGCAACCGGAAGACCTCGGAGTTCCAAAAGTCTCATCTTCACGCCTTCTGGCATAATGCATAAAATATGTCCCCCGTCACAAGTATCATACTCAATTCCTTTTAAGACTACAAAATCATCATGTACTTTTCCCTTCATCTGGTATTTCCAGTGTCGGTATCCTTTATACGTATCATGATCTGTAATCAGCATTCCGTCAAATCCACGTTCTTTTAAAAGTGTAATGTACTCGTCCAGGCTCACCTTGCTGTCAATGGACCCTTCCTTTACATGACAATGCATGTCCAGTTTCATAAGCCTATTCCTCGCTCTCCTCGTCAGATGGAATATCGTCTAAATCCAAATCCCTGATCTCGATATCCTCTGACTCATCATCTGAAAAATCCTCATCTTCATCCAGATATCCTTCCAGCTCTTCTGCCTCTTCCTCATCCAGATATCCTTCCGGCTCTTCTGCCTCTTCCTCATCCAGATATCCTTCCGGCTCTTCTGCCTCTTCCTCATCCAGAATCATTCGGGCTTTCTCTACTTCATTCTCCATAGAGACCTGTTCCTTGATATGTTCAGATTTGATTCTCTCTTTCTTTCCAATCTTACTTGACTGCATCATGAACTGAATCATAAGTCCTACAAATGCAAGAACTGCACCTGCTGCATATTTTAACCATGACGGATCTGTAATTCCAGCAAGGTCGAGAATCGCCGGACCTGCAAGAAATCCACCTGCTATACCGGTAATTACAATGATCATCGGCTCTGCAAATATTGCAGCAAGAATCGCAAGCACAAGTGCCACTGCCAGTTCCACAATAGTAATGACTGAACTTTGTGCCGGTATCACTGCTGCCAGCACTCCCATAGAGCAGATGAATATCATCACAAATACACCCAGCCTGTATACAAGAAAAGACACTACTGCCAGCAATATCGCGCAGACTAATATAACCGCTACGGATGCAATACCTTCAATTCCCGCTAATGCACAGATTCCAGCTCCCACTCCTGCTCCAATCAGAAATCCCAGGAATGCCGCAACCACTTTCACCAGCTTCAAGCCGAAAAATCCAATTAAAATACCGATTGCTATCACAGCCGCAAACACTCCCAAGCTTAGCTTTCCGGCAAGGAACACTGAAGTCGGTCCATCCATGGAGCCTATCGCACTTATGCCTTTCACCAATGTTGTCTCATTCATTCTATTATCTCCTTTACGTGTTAATTATTTTCTTCCATCTCATTCGTCTTTATTATATCAGTATCTGTAACACACGTAAAGTCTCTTTCTTGTACCCCTTATGCTTTCTTCCTGTTGATGATCAGACGTTCAATGATTTCTATCGTCTCTTTGATTCCGTAGTTGGCACTGTTAATGCACAGGTCATAATTCTCAGGAGTTCCCCATTTTTCACTTGTATAAAATTCGTAATATTTTTTATGCTGGCGATCCATTTTTTTCAAAAACTTCACCGCTGTCTTTTGATCCATCTCACGCACGTTCATCATATACTGCAATCTCACTTCAAATGGTGCGCTGATGAACAGACTGATATGTGGAATATAATTATTGCGCAGAATAATATCCGCACATCTTCCAACTATAATACAATCTTCTGTTCGTGCCAGATTGCAGATCAGATCGCTCATATTAAAGAAGACGGCATCTTCTCTGTTAAGTCCATGATAACGATACATATTCCGCAGCTTTGATTTCAATGTTTCTCATTTTTTTCCATATTTATCAAACCCTGTAAAGCACTCTTTCTCTTTAATATGAAATTTTTCTTCTTCCTGACGTTTTAGTACCTGCTCGAAAATCTCTGAATCATAATAATTGATATGCAGCTTATCTGCCAGCTCAAATCCAATATCATTTCCCGCATATCCGTTGCAGACATATCCGGAAGCTGCTCCATTGCTTTAAGAATCTCATTATATTCTGTCATCATACGGCTCTTATCTTCTTTATTCTTAATCGTACGAGCCATGTTACTGATCAGCGCCAGCTCACTTCGCAAGAGATGTCCGTCAGGCTTCGTACACATCAACATACTAAGTGCACGGATCGTATTCTCTCTGCTTCCTGTAAATGTTCTTCCAAGGGAAGATCCTACACATTTATATACTTCACCATCCAGATCATAGATCCGATTCGCAAGTTCTATATACATATCTTTATTATTTGCCATATCCGTAACCTCCTACAAAAAGAACACAAGCATATCCAGTATAAATACCGGAACTAAGAATGCAAGCGACCATAAGATATATCCAAAGAACGATGGCATATTGACACCATTTTCATCAGAAATCGCTTTTACCATAAAGTTCGGTGCATTTCCTATATATGTGTTTGCTCCCATAAATACAGCTCCACAGGAAATAGCCTCTAGAAGATTCACTGGAATCTGTCCAAGAGCCGTTGTAATACCTCCTGTTAATCCAAGTGTTCCCGCAGTTGTCAGGAATACAAGATAGGTCGGTGTATTGTCAAGGAAGCTGGACAGTGCTCCTGTTGCCCAGAACATCTGGTACGGCTCGCTAATTCCAAGGTTTGGTCCAACAGATTTTAACAGCATCAGTGCCGGCTGCATAGTAATAAAAATTCCGATAAACAAAACTGCAACCTCTTTGATCGCTCCCCACGTAAAATGGTTCTTTGTACGGATTGAACTATCTGTTGTCTTAAATGACAGAAATGCTGCAAGTAAAATAATCACAATCTCAATCAGCGCAGGAAGCGTCAGTGTAACTTCTCCGTACAGACGAATTCCTCTTACATTACCTGCCGCGTCCTGGAATGCTGACATTCCCGGAAGTACTCCACTTAAAATTACTGCACCTACAATCATAATAAGGAAAATAATATTGTGCAGTCCTTCGATATAAAATTCGGTTCCCGGTCTGCTGATATCCGGTTTTCTTCCTTCCGCAATATCTTTACGGTATTCCTTTTTATCCAGATGATAAAATACAAATAACAGAATCACCAGATTAAAAATCAATATTGGCAATAAATGCATGCTCCAGAAAAATGGTACTCCACGCATAAATCCCATTAGAAGCGGCGGATCTCCGATTGGCGTAAGACAGCCACCCATATTGGAAATCAGAAAAATGAAAAATACCATAATATGTCTTTTTCTTTTTCTCCATGAATTCATCTTAATGACCGGACGAACCATGAGCATACTGGCTCCCGTTGTTCCAATACAGCTGGAAAGCAGCGTACCCAATGCCAGCAGACATGCATTTACTCTCGGTGATCCTGCAAAATCTCCTCCAACTGTAATGTTACCAGATACACAGAATAATCCAAATAACAGAACAATAAATGTCAGATAATCATTCACGATACATTCCAATACTGTTTCAAATGTATCGCCTGCGCCATAAACGATTGCAAATGGCACTACAAGTAATATGATCCACATAAACACCACAAGTGGCTGGTGTGCTTCCCACCACTCAGCACGTAATAGCGGCATGACCGCTATACATAACAAAAGAAAACAGATAGTAAAAGCCAGCTTTTACTATCTGTTTCTTTTTATCTTCCTACTCGAATTCTACAGCTCCTGTTTCTGTTCCGTTGATCACATAGTAGACCGCATTCTCTTCCGGTTTTATGTAAAGATCCATCTCTTTAATGTCTCCGACTTTTTTACCAGATCTCGTCCATGCTTTTTTCACACGGGCAATGATGTCTTTCTCTTCTACCTGCTTACCATAATACTCAACAAATGCTTTTATTTTAATGTCTTTCTTAGCAGCTTTCTTTACAGTCTTTGTCGCAGTCTTTGTTACAGCTTTTGCTACAGTCTTTGCCGCACCTGCACCTTTCACTGCTTTTTTCGTAATCTTATCTACTGTATCTGCAGCAGCCTTCTCAACTTTAGCTTCTACTTTCTCTTTTGTCTGTGGCTTTATCTCAGTCTTAGCTTCTGCCTCTACTTTCTCTTTTGTCTGTGGCTTTATCTCGGTCTTAACTTCTGCCTTTGCTTTCTCTTCTGTCTTTATCGAATCAGCCATAACATTTGCAGCTATTTTTACATCATTTGTCTTTTTTACAGGTGTCCCTTTTTTTGTTACCATAATAAATCCTCCTCACAAAAAGGTATATCTCAAGTGTGAACATATTTATTATAGCACATCAAAATAGAAAATCAATTTCGAATATATTAACCTTTTGTCAATTCGTGTCGCTTATCGACAGCATTTTTCACAATTTGACAACTTAAAATCCGAAGATCTGTAAAACCATTCCTGCAATCACTGAAAGTGCATATAAAGTGAGTACAATCTTTATGTTCTCACGTTTATCCCGATTGACCTTAAAAAGTACAACCAATCCAATTCCTGCTCCGGTACAGAGACCGGAAATGGCAGATGCGAATGAAATTGCACCGCTGATATAAAGCTGCGTGATTACAACAGAAGCCGCACAGTTAGGTATCAATCCAATAAGTGCTGCAATCACTGGCTGGATAATACTATCTGCCAGAAGATATTCAGATAATGTCTGAATTCCAATTACTTCTATAATAAAATTCAAAATTGCTGTAAATACAAAAAGATAGAGAAATATCTTAATTGTATGGCGAAGTGCTGGTTTTAAAAGTCCGGCGTGGTGATCATGACATCCACAGTGATCACAGAGATTTCCACACTCTTTTGGAGTTGCAATTTGTTTCTGCAGGAAAAGATCAATGATGTATCCTGCTACGACCGCAATCACAACTTTTACCGCAAGGAGTGTCAGAACTGTCTTTCCCTGATCCGGATTGCCAAGCAAGATCAATACTGCTTCATCTGATGTTGCAAGAAATACAGAAAGCAATGTTCCTACCGATATAATCCCTCCTGCGTAGAGGTTAGAAGCCATGACTGAAAATCCGCATTGTGGTACACAGCCCACGAGTGCCCCCACAACCGGACCTGCTTTATCTACATCTTCCAGTGCCTTTCTTGTCAATTTTGTCGAATAATGCTCCAATCCTTCAATTAATAAAAATGCTACAAAAAGAAATGGAAGCATCTTTAAACAATCTGCCAACGCATCTGCAAGTACATCTATTATCATTTCCATATTATCACCTCTAATTCTATGCCTTATTATCTAGTTACCTATTTTATTATGTTCTATTCTTAGTAACACAATCCGCAATATTATATCTTATTCTTTTCCAAATTACAAGAACTCCTCTGCAAATTTACAGGAAATTCGAGGCAATACTGTGAGGTACGGTACAAATCAAATATCACTTCATCATTCTGTAAATTTGCAGGGGAGTCCCTTTTTGATATTATATTCGAAACTTTTTTATTTCTTTTTCAATATGTTAATGACTATGTAAACAGTTTTATGTAATCTTATCTGTAATTATAACGGGCTTTTGATCTCTTCATGTGCTCTTCCATAGCTTCTGTAGCACCCTCTCCGTCTTTTGCAAGAATAAGACCATAAATTTTCTGATGCTCTTCATAAATTTCCTGAAGCTGCCGTCCGTCAATCATTCCCGTCTCACTGACATGACGCATCAGATTACTGATTGTCTGAAGCATACTGTAAATTACAGTATTCCCGGAACACTCTGCAATACTGCTGTGGAACTCCAAATCTGCATCCAGAAACTTCTTATAATTCTGCTCTACATATGCCTGATGGATTTTATGTGATACATCATACAGACGATTCAGAGCGCGATCATCTACGCAGTCAGCTGCCAGATAAGCGGCTTTCACTTCCAGAAGATCTCTCACTTCCAAAATAGACTCTGTCTGATTGCCATTCATAAATAAAGACCAGGAAAGTGGAATGACGAAAAAATTTGCTTCATTTCCACTAATATAAGTTCCCTGCCCCGGCCGGATATCAATCATGCCAAGCACATCCAGAACTTTCAATGCCTCACGTACTGCCGAACGTCCAACTCCAAGTTTTGTCGCAAGTACACGATCTGACTCTATCTTATCCCCTTTTTTCAGACTCTTATCAAACATCTGCTCTGCAAAATACATAGTCAGGCGATTCAAAAGTTGATTAATGCTGCCTTTTTTAGACTGAAGCTTTCCAAGCGCTTCCGGGCTTACATCATCCGGTAACAGAATATGTATCTTCTCGGCAAATTCTTCTGATGGCATAGAAAAATGCATAGAATCAATTCCAAGCTGTTCTGAGACACTGATAATGACATCATTCATTCTGGGACCGTCTTTTGCCTCCAGGTTAGACAATGTCGCGATGCTCATAGTTGGCCTTCCTTCTTCATCCGACAGGAATCTGTCAATGAATTCTTTTTGAGTCAGCCTTAAAGCTCTTCTTAACAATCGTAAGTTTTCTCTTTTGTACATCGGATTTAATTCGCCCATATCTTTTTCCCCGTTTCTTTCTCGAAAGGCCGCAGGATATCTCTTCCTCCGGCCTTTCGAATCACCATTCATAAATAATTATTTTTTCGGATTACTCAGCAAGAAGCTTTTTAGCAAGACCTGTCATAACAACAGAAGCTTTTGCAAATTCACTATACTTTGTAAACTCTACCGGGCAGTGACTTCTTCCATCTTTACTTGGAACGAAAATCATAACTGTCGGAAGCACCTGACCGATCTCAAGTGCATCATGTCCTGCTCCACTAGGAAGTCTCATATAAGAATATCCTCTTGCTTTGCAGTCTTCTTCCATGATGTCAAGCATACCTTCATCCAGCATAACCGGCTCGATCACAAGCTTTGTATCGATGTCATAGGATCCACCCATAGCCTTCACTTCACGGTCTAATGCTGCACGAATTCTGTTTGCGATATCATTAATATTGTCGTTGCTCTTAGAACGAATGTCAACTGTAAATTCACATTTTTCAGCTACAATGTTCATTCCACCAGGTATCGTGTTAATGTATCCGATTGTTGCAACTGTTCCGTCAGCTTTCTCTCTTGCCCAATCTGGGATTTTAGAAATAACCTTTGTTGCTGCATCAACAGCATCAAGACGCATATCCATTGGAGTTGTTCCGGCATGGTCAGCTCTTCCGTTTACTGTTACCATATATCTCTGGATTCCAACGATACAATCTACAAGACCAATCTCAATATTCTTTGCATCCAGAACCGGTCCCTGCTCAATATGAAGCTCAAGGAATTTTCCGATAGAACCTTCCGGCCATTTTGCATCTTCAATCTTCTCTGGATCAAGTCCATATCCCTTCATGGCATCATAGATAGAAATTCCATCTGTATCTTTGTAATGTTTGCAATATTCAACATCTCTGTGTCCAAGCATAGCTCCGGATCCAAAATATCCTGTTCCGAAACGCATACCCTCTTCATCGCAGAAACCAACGATTGCAAAGTTTCTCTTTGGTGTAAATCCTTCATCTTTTAACTGTCTTGCAGCTTCGATCGCACATACAACTCCAGCGATTCCATCAAAGTCTCCACCGTTTACTACTGAATCATAGTGAGATCCCATCATAACACATGGAAGATCTGGATTCTCTCCTTTTAAGATACCGATTACATTTCCGGCCTCGTCCTCATGTACTTCAAGACCAGCCTCTGTCATAACCTCTCTCAGGTAATTTACGGCATCTCTAGCCTCTTTTGTAAATGGAAGTCTTGTACATCCATCTCCTGGTGTTGCTGTAAAACGTTTTAAATGCTCTAAATTTTCAGCAATTCTTCCTGTTACTTCTTCAATTGCTACTGTTCCCATAGTCTTTTTTTCCTTTCTGGTTACAATAATTACTTATGTTTTGGTGTTAAGATAAACACTTTCACCGGTGAATAGAACATAGCTGCCATCATGATTACAAATCCAACTGCGCAGGCTGCGGTTGTCCCGGTATATAAACCGAAAAGCATAATAGCAAATGCAATCATAATTACGATAAATGCTAATGTCAGTCCACCTTCTTTAGTTTTAAAAAAGCTATTCTTCTCCATTGTCAGCACTCCTTTTTCCAGATTCAAGACTTTCTTATAAAGCTGTCATAACAAACAATACTGCTCCAATCAAAATCGTAGCCGGTATTGTAATCGCCATAAGCTTTTTCATAACTTCGCCTTCGCTTCCAAGGATACTTGCTGTTGTCGTACCAAGAATAATCTTGCTCGGGCTGATTGCAGCTCCGATTGCACCACCAGCTGACTGCGCTCCAAGGATTGCAGCGGTATTAGCCCCAAGAAGTTTTGCGGTTGTCATCTGGAAACTTCCAAATAATATATTGGAACTCATGTTACTTCCTGTCATAAATGTTCCAAGAAGTCCTACAAATGGTGCAAAGATAATGTAAACTTTTCCGAGTACATTTGCAATTCCATTTGCAAGTACAACTGTCTGTCCTGTTCCGTCCATGATCTTGGACATAATTACAAGTCCGATAACTGCAATACCAGACGGCATTGTCATGGAAACAGATTTCACAAACACTCTCTTCGTACCAGCTTCACCGATCCAGCCATGCTTTTTGTAATAAACAAGACCAATGATCGCTGATACAAACAAGAACATACTTGCATGAGTAAATGGAGCTAATGGTGAAAAGCAATCTACCGCTTTATTTACATAACCATAACCCGTAGATGTCTCCGGAAAAGCAAATCCAAATTTAAACTGTCCAAGCACTGTGTTCAGTGGTTTTACAAGTAATACCACCAGTGTGATAATAGATAACGCAAAATATGGTACAAATGCCTGAACAAGTGTCATATCCGGAATTTCTTCTTCTCCATCGGCTGCAGCAAAATCACGATTCATGATCGGGCTGTCCTCAATGCACCACTCATCTTTATACATTTTTGTTCTTCCAAGAAGAAGAATGACTACCAATGAAATAACTGCCGGGATGAAACAAGCCAGTGTTGTGCTTACTTGTGTCAGCAGAAGTTCTCCGCCTCCCTGAATGACTGCCATAATTGCTACGGCTACAAATCCTTTTTTCAGTGCTTTTCCTTTACCGTAGAACCAACATGTGGCAAAACCACCGATTGCTGTCCAGATAAATAAGAAAAATGCTGTCCACATAGCTGTTGTAAGATACTCACTGCTTCCTACAGCAAGTCCGGCTGACATAGCCAGAGAATCCCACGCAGCTCCAAGTGTACCGAATGTATTTCCCCACGCCTGACCGATAAGAGGGATAATAACTGCCCACAGCGGTTTCACACCAATACCGATCAAAAGAGGTGCTCCTACTGCAACAGGTACGCCGAATCCTGTGATTCCCTGAAGGAAACTCTCAAAAATCCAGCCCATTGCAAGTACAAGAAGCAATTCGTTTGGCAAAAGTTTACGCATACCATTACGGATTACCAAAAATGCTTTTGCCTCATCTCCAACCTGATACATCAGAATTGCAGTCCATACAATGATCAATATGATCAGTGCATTCCACACACCTTTCGCACTTTCGGAAGCAAGAAGCGTAATGTCTGCTTTATAAAAAGCAACTCCAGTAACTACCGTTATCAGTAATCCTACCGGTGCCGCCTCGGTCGCTCCCCAGCCACACTTGATCATTAAGATCAGAAGTGCCGCAATTGGAAGGAACGCCATAATCCACATAAATAGATTTACTGGTATATTCATCTTGTTCCATCTCCTATTTTCTTCTCATTACTTACAGATGTGGGATAACTCCCACATCTGATATAACTATTATTGATGGATCACAGTTCCTGTCTTTCCGGCAATTCCTTCTGCCGCTTTGTCAAGAAGTGTAATCAATGTTCTTCTTCCTTCTCCTGACTCAGCAAAACGAATTGCTGCTTCAATCTTCGGAAGCATAGAACCTTTCGCAAACTGTTCCTCGGCAATATACTCTTTTGCCTGTTCTACAGTCAGATCTGAGAGCCATTCCTGATTCTCTTTGCCAAAGTTGATTGCAACTTTTTCTACGGCTGTCAAGATAACCAGATAGTCTGCTCCAAGCTGAGCTGCCAGAAGGCTGCTCGCATTATCTTTGTCAATAACTGCGTTGACTCCGACCAGTTTTCCGTTCTCACTGATTACCGGAATTCCACCGCCACCGCATGTAATCACGATGTGTCCTGCATTTACCAGTGTCTTGATTGTCTCAAGCTCACGGATTCTCTGTGGCATCGGAGAAGCTACAACTACACGGTAGCCTCTTCCTGCATCTTCCATACAACGCACGCCATTTGCTTCATTTTCTTCCGCCTCTTCCTTAGTAAGGAATCTTCCGATTGGTTTTGTCGGATTTTCGAATGCCGGATCATTCTTATCTACTTCTACTTGTGAAAGGATTGTAGATACTTTTCCATCAATGTTACGGCTGTAAAGCTCGTACTTAATTGCATTCTGAAGATCGATTCCGATATATCCCTGGCTCATTGCCACGCTTGTCGGAAGCGGAACCTGTTTATAATTCTCATGCATAACAACCAGGTTGTCCATAGCATTCTGGATCATTCCGACCTGTGGACCATTTCCGTGTGTTACGATGATATCTAATCCCTGCTGTGCAAGGTCAACAATTACTTTTGCAGTCTTAGCCACTGCCTCTTTCTGCTCTTCTACATCTTTACCAAGCGCATTTCCGCCAAGAGCAATGACAACTTTTTTCTTTTCCATGGCTGCCTCCTATCTTCCGGACTTATGCCTCGAATCCAAGCTTCTTAGCGTATGCTACGATAGCTTTTTCGAAACACTCGATTGGCGGGTGAACTGTACCTGCTCCAATCTGTCCTTTTCCTGCTACTTTGTTAGCAATACCTGTGTTGATTACTGGTGTGATACCTTTCTCAACTACAAGTCTTGCATCGATTCCAAGACAAATTCCCTGGAAATTCCATGTAGGAACTGTGAAGTTCGGGTTTCTGTCTGTAACGATTTCCATCATCTCGTTACTTGTACGAAGAGCATCCTCGTATCCGCCAGCACCTACGAATCTTGTTACAGCCGGTGCTGCGATCATTGCCATACCACCGACACCAAATGTCTCTGTAATAGCACTGTCTCCCATATCCGGGCAAGCATCATCTGCATCATATCCTGTAAAGTACAGTCCCTGTGGTGTATTAACCGGACCTGTGAACCACTCGTCACCCATACCAGCAATACGGATACCGAACTCATATCCGTTACGGCACATTGCTGTAACGATTGTTCCGTCTGTTCCTTTACGTGCATCATCCATAACAGCCTTACCTGTAGCCATCATGATGTTCAGGAAGAACTGATCTGTATCAGCAAGGAATTTGATAACATCATAGCGGTCTTTCTCGCTGATGTCTTTCATCTCTGTAATAAGCGGAGCCATCTCTTTTAAGAATACAAGAGAAGCTGCAATATTTCTCTGGTGGAACTCGTCACCCATTGCGATTGCTTTTGCGATCAGTGGGTTAATTGCAAGTCCATTCTCCATAGAACGAAGAGCTTTTCCAAGTGTTGGACCAAGAACATCTCTCATCCAACGAAGTCTGTTAACAACTTCCTCATCATAAGCTCCGAAACGAAGAACTTTACCAATACCCTCGTTCATTGTACAGTAAGCTCTGTTAGCTCCTGTCTCGTTCTCAACTACAAATACTGCCATGTTAGGAGATGTGATTCCACCCATAGGTCCTACTGCGTTGCAGTGGTGGCAAGGGATGAATTTGATCTCGCCATTCTCAAGCATTTTTCTAGCTTCTTCTTCTGTCTCTGCCCACTCCTCGAACATTACAGCACCTACGCAAGATCCCTGCATCGGGTCTGGCATATTCTTGTAATCTACCGGAGGACCTGCATGGAGAATTACTTTTCCATTATTTTCAGCAAACTCTGGAATTACTTCTTTTGCACGAACGTTATCTTTTAATACTGGCTGGCTTGCTACAACCTTAGCAATCACTTCACGGTTCTTCTCTTCGATTCCTTCGTAATTTCTTAAGAAGTTCAGAGTCTTAATAAGTTTTACATTTCCGCCTGCCGGTGGAGCCCAGTCATACTGTACAACTTCACATCCAAACTCTTCTACAACTTCTGCGAAGCTCTTAAGTCCGATGTTGATGATACGTGGTTTCTCAGAAAGAAGCTCTTTTAATGTCTCAGCTGGTGTATGTTTCTCACATGCAACAACCTCTTTTGCGCGAATCTCTTTCTCTGGCTCCTGGAAATCTCTTCCGATAGCGTGGATAGCTGTCTGACATGCAAGCTTGTTGTTCTCACATACGATAACTCCAGCCTCTTTTAATTTGTTAACTGCCTCATCATATCCCTGATAATCTCTTCTTGTTCCACATACTGTAGCGATGAAGAATACTTTTCTTCCTGCTGCATCTGCTTTTGCCTGAAGTTCTTTGATTGTCGGGATCAATGATCCTGCCATATCTGCGTGTGAACCATATCCAAGCATGATGTCAAGAAGAACAACTCCTGTAGACGGATCATCTACTGCTTCCTGCATACATTCAATACGTTTTGCAGGATCGATCATCGGATGTGGTTTACCCTGTGTATAAGCATCATCTCCAAGGTCAACTACTACGTTGCCATCTAACTGGAGCATATATCCTTCAACGTCCTCTGGTGGAACTTTGCAGTTCATTGCATCTTTGATCAGCATAGCTGCCTCATTTGCAAGTGTACCACCTGAGTAGTAAGCTTTAATTGTCTTTCCGTCTTCTGCTTTGTAGAATTCAGACTCATCTACATCAACAGTAGCTTCCGGAACCTTTGTTCCTCTTACAAGACCTACAGCAAGACGAGCTGCCTCATCCAGTGTGTATGCATGATAGAAGTTCTCCTCATGATACTCTGGTTTCTCTCCAACGAACAGAGTAACAACTGGTTTGCTGAAGTTAGAAAGTCTTGCAGAGATTTTATCTCTTACTTCTTTTGCAGGCGGTTTGGAAACGATTACAAGTACTTTCACTGTATCGTCGTCTTCCATTGCATCGATCATATCCATCATTGTGATTCCACCGACCTCAGCCTTCAGGTCACGTCCACCGATACCGATAGCGTTTGTAACACCCTCACCAAGTCTGTCGATGATTGTTGTCAGTTCCTGGATACCTGTTCCTGAAGCTCCGATGATTCCGATAGAACCTTTCGCTACATTATTTGTAAATGCGATCGGAACTCCCTGAATGATTCCTGTACCACAGTCAGGACCCATAACTGCAAGTCCTTTTGAATGAGCTTTCTCTTTCAGAGCTTTCTCATCCTCGATTGTTACATTGTCACTGAACATGAATACGCTCAGTCCCTCATCCAGTGCACGGTCAGCCTCTAATGCTGCATATGCTCCCGGAATAGAGATAACTGCCAAGTTTGCATTGGACATTTTCTTCAGTGCCGCATCCCATGATTTTACACTTTCAGAACCTTTCTTTCCTTCTGCTGCTGTGGACTGTTTCTTTAAGAACTCCTCAACTTTGTCCATTACAGCATCAAGTACTGCTTCATCATTAACATCAGCTACAACTACCATATCATTTGCTGTAGCGTCCATTAACTCATCTGTTGTAAGTCCACTCTCCTTAAAAATGTCTTTGTTCGCCGGTGTAGCCATCATAACCTGAATCTTGTTGACTCCATCCAGTGAAGAAAGCTCATTTGTCAGAAGCATCAGAACTACTGAATCCTGGTAACTGCCTTTTTTTACGACTGTCTTTAACATGTCATTTCTCCCTTCTTATCTAGTTCATTGTTTTTATAGTTTGATATCATCTATTTTTGAGATGGAACCCGGGAAGCAGAGGAGTGCTCCACTTCCTGGTCCATTGGAAATTGCACGAAATAAATGAATTAGTCAGCGAATCTGTTTTTGTGATCGTATCTGTCAAAGTGAATTGCGTCACTCTTGAGGTAATCAACAAGCTCATCTACGACTTCAATTCCACCTTCAGCATAAGCTTTGTCTCTTCTCATAAGAGCTCTCTGTCCTGGGTAGTATACTTTGTCGAATCCCGGAGCTGGTCTCATAGCATTTAACTCATCGCATGTCTGAGACATATTCTTCTTGAACTGCTCAGCACCGCAGAATCTCTCTGGATCGATAACGATAATTGTCTGTCCAAGCTCACGTCCTTTAGAGCAGTCATGATACATGGAGCTTACATGTTTACCAAACGGTACTCCAAGAAGTACTCCTGAGAAGATGTCTACCATCATCATAAGTCCATATCCCTTAGCACCGGCAATCGGTACAAGAGCATTTACTTTATGTGGATCTGTTACAGGAGCTCCGTCCTCATCTACAGCCCAGTCTGCAGGAATCTCAGCACCCTGTGATCTCTTGTCCAGGATTTTTCCCCAAGCCTGAACTGTTGTAGCCATATCAAATACAACATTACGATCGTCTGCTGTCGGGCAAGCAAATGAAATCGGGTTTGTTCCATAATAAGGCTCTGTTCCGCCGTATGGTACTGCCATCGGATCTGACTGGCAGAATGTGATAGCTGCAAGTCCTTCTTTTGCACACATCTCTGTATAATATCCGATTGCTCCTGTATGAGATACATTAGCCATACCTACAATAGCAACTCCGTTCTCTTTTGCCATCTCAATAGCTTTCTCAGTAGCTTTTGTTGCTACCCAGTAACCGATACCATTGTCTCCATCCATGATTCCTGAGCAAGGACCTGTCTGATTCCATGTGATGTTTGGCTCATGTGTGATTCCGCCTTTAAAGATTCTCTCACAGTAATACTCAACACGAACAGCACCATGTGAAGCAAATCCTCTCTCATGTGCCCATGTCAGAATTTCTGCTGTCTGATCAGCGTGATCCTCACGAAGTCCCGCCTGGATCAACTTGTTTTTCATTAAGCCCTTAAGCTCTTCTCTTGAAAGTCTCATTCTTTCATACCATCCTTTTCTTTATTTTCTCTCTTTATATACCATATAGTTACCTATATAATTATCTACGTGTTTTCTTTACATGCAGTGTTTTTCTAATTTATGCATCTTCTAATTCACACTTTTTCAATTCATCTTTTCTATTTTGTCACATTATTGACAAACTCTTATATAGCATATACGCCGGTACACACAGTTTCTTTATTGCTCCCAGCAATGCCGCTCGCTTTTTTTTACTGTATATACCGGCATATGATGTCAATCGTATATAATTTATATTCGATTTTATTATGTGCTAAATATCATTTTCAGTGTAAGAACATCCTTCAGACTATGTACTATATATTACAGAGCAATGTCTCTGTTGCAGTCTTTAGAGTAGATGTAAACTAACTCTTCCTCACGTCCCTCATCGCCTATAGCGTAGCAAGCCTGTGGAACATAAGCGTCCATGAAGCAGTAATCACCTTTCTGAAGCGGTACCCAGTCATCTCCAAGTCTGTACATAGATTTTCCAGACAGGAAATACATACCATGCTGCTGAACATGTGTCTCGATATATCCATGAGAAGCTCCGATGTGGAATTTCAGGATATGCATGTTCATGTCAAATCCGATGTCATGAGCTGATGGAAGGAAATCCTGTACATAGCAGTTCTCCATTCCTTCATAGGACATCCACTCAAGATCATTAGCATTTCCAACTACTGTGTGAGCACTGTGTCCTGCAACTGGCTCATAACGGCGTCTGTATACATATAATGTAGCCTCGCCTTTAGCTTCAAAAGTAATGTTGTTACTTGCCGGTGAGTAAATGTATCCACCTTTTGTAAGTTCTGCGGATTGATCATCATTCTTTACTGAAAGTTCACCATCAACTACATATAAGAAGGACTCGATTCCCTCTCCACCGATTCCTGTATTCTTTCCACCTTCGTGAACATGTACAAGATAGTCAGCAAATGTTGCACCCATAGCCGGTGAGCCAAGAATTGTAACATCACAGTTCTCATATCCCGGAACTACATTCTTTACAAGTCCATCTGGATCAAGAACGATGTAATCTCCTTTTTTAATAATAGAACGTGTGTCCAAAAGTGCATCACGATATCCTAATTGATTGTTTAAGTAACTCATTACCAAATACCTCTCTTTCTTAATGCGGAACACAAAATCAAATTCAGGTTTTGTTGTTACCATGTTTTATGGTCTTATTATGTCATTAAAGCTTAAAATTTGCAATCGGAATTTTAGATAAAAGGTTCAACCACTTTTTATCTACTTTATGGTAAATTTTGTCTAATGACTTCTCTTGAAAATGACATTTTTTGTGATATACTGTTAATTATTGGATAAGAGCCTATATATTTTATCTATAATCAATTTAATAAATATAAAAATAAAATAGTCGGAATTTGACCGGATTTTAATTCATTTTCAAATTTTTTGACAATTTATACCAAGGAGGATTTTTATGTTAGAAAAGAAAGAATTTGAGATTCCAAGTGAAAAATTCAAAAAAGGAGCAACCGTGTATACTGATTCAGACACACCGGTAAAAGCGGCTATCATCTATTTTCACGGAGGCGGTCTTTTATATGGAAGAAGAAAAGATCTTCCACGCCCTCACTTAAACACTCTGACTCAGGCCGGATATGCAATCATTGCTTTTGACTATCCTCTGGCTCCTGCCGCAAAGTTAGAAATGATCATGAATGATGTAGAAAGTTCCATTCAATATTATATCGATCACAGTGACGAACTAATTAAAAGCCCTAAATCTTCCGAAGGATCTCTTCCATATTTTTTGTGGGGACGTTCTGCCGGCGCTTACCTTTGCCTGATTGCAGCAGCAAAAGGAACTTATACACAGTCACCTGCCGGAATTCTTTCCTATTATGGATATGGATTTTTATGCGACAATTGGTTCAAGGAACCAAGCAGACATTACTGTACGCTTCCGAAAGTTCCAGAAAGTGCTCTTTGTGTTATCCCAGAAGGCATTCACGCAGATGGCGATCTTGACACACACTACAGTGTCTATGTCTATGCAAGACAGCAAGGAAACTGGATAGATCTTTTTTACGAGGGACGCGAAAAATTTTTCTATCTGGATTATACACTTCGCGCCTGTGATAAACTTCCTTGCCCACTGTTCTGTGCCCACAGCACCGGAGATACCGACGTACCATTTAGTGAATTCACAGAACTAAGTAACAAATATCACGCAAAAAGATTCATCGTGTCCGGAACAGAACACGACTTTGACAGAGACACAGAAAATCCATTCACGCAGAAAGTGCTGGACGAGACAGTAGTGTTTATTGAGAAGTGTTTAAATAAGTAATTTTTAGCTTTCTTTCAGAGAAAAAATCCCCCGCAAATTGCTTTGATATACAATTTGCGGGGTTTTTATTTGTTCAATATGTTAGTCTTCAAAAATAGTTCCTTTTCGGAATCCTTTGCTTGACTTCATAGTCTTCATCAGGAAGTAGTATACAACTCCTGTCGGAATCAGGCTGACATACCATGATAACTGCATTACGAATACGGAGCAGACAGATCCTACGATAATTGCAATAACTGCTGCCCAGTTAACTCCTTTAAAGCAACCTTCTTTGTCATACATATCATTCAAATCCAGTTTCTTCTTACGCAGTATGAAGAAGTCGACTGCCATTACTGCGAAGATAGGTCCTAAAAATGCTGAGTAGAACTGTGTAAATAATGATAACCCTGCTGCAGAGTCAGCTGTAACAAGTTTCCATGGCATTACGCATGCTGACAGCACACCAACAAGAATTGTTGCATGTGTCCATTTAACTTTGAAAGACTCCATCAGAACGTATGCAGGTGGAACAATATTGTTCAGTACGTTTGTTGTTACCTGAGCAAATGCGATAAAGAGCAATGTCAGGATTGTAAGGAATTTGCTTCCCATTGTAGTAGAGAATACTTCTACAGGATCACTATTTCCTGTTGCTGCTGTCACAAGAAGTCCGATAAGACCCATGAACAATGTTACAGGAAGAATAGCAACAGTGTAAATGCTTGTAGCTTTTACAGGTTTGATGTCATCTGTTGCATTTCTGGAATAGTCAGATGCATTGATGATCATTGTGGAATAAATTCCAAGGAAAGAAGTTGTTGCTGCCCAGAATGGCATGCCCCATGTTCCCTTAATTCCAGAGAATACATTTCCAATCTCTGATGAGAATTTTGTGTTTACTACATATAACATGTAAATCAGGATACCAATGATAAAGATACAGGAAATATTCTCCATCCATTTGATTCCTTCAAATCCTTTGATTGCAAGTGCAACCTGAAGAATTGTGAACAGTGCATAAATAATTGGAAGATTATCAAATCCAAATAAAATCTTCAGACAGCTGTTGATAGCTCCTGCTCCAACCCAACTCTGATAACCAAACCATACGATAGCTGGAAGTCCACGGAGAACTCCTGGAATCTTTACACCTGTTGTACCAAAACTACTTCTTAACTGTACTGTAAATGGAATACCATACTCATGTCCACACTCACCGATAATTGCAAGTGCTACTGCAATAACAAGGCATCCGATACACATCGCAATAATCGCCTGCGCTACAGTCAATGTTCCAATCAGGGCTGCACCCATGGAAAATGTTCCGATAGATACACATCCACCCATGAAGCTGGCTGCATAGGATACGCTTCCCATGATACGTTTCTTTGTTGGTTGGAGATCCGCGTCTACATTGGCAACGAGCTTTGGATCCAGTACTTTGTTGTCTACAATACTCATCTTCTCTCTCCTTTTTTTAAGTATAATTTAAAAATCAGGTGATCTTGCCTTTATTAGGCAAGATCACCTGATCTGTTACCTAATTTCGGTATTATTTAATTTTCTCAATAAATGTTCCAACACCTTTTTCTGCAACAATCTTTCCGTCTTCTGCAATAACATTTCCACGAATCATTGTCATGATTGGAAGTCCTTTTCCTTTCATTCCGACAAATGCAGAAATCTTATTTACATATAATAAGGAATCACTTGTAATCTCCCATTCTTTTTCTGGATCTACAATCAGAAGGTCAGCATCAAATCCCGGTTTGATATCTCCTTTTCTTCCATAGATACCAAATGCTTTTGCAGGCTGTACAGACATTGCATTTGCAAGAACTGTCGGACATACATTACGTTTTACGCATCCTTCATTGAAGGTTACCTGGAAACCACTCTGAATTCCGCTGCATCCGCCCCATACATCAAATACATTTTCAATCTTGTTTCCAAGAATCTCATTAAATTTCTCATCATATGAACATGGTGAATGGTCACTTGCAATACCGCTGAATGTTCCATCTTCTACATAAGACCACAGTCTGTCAACCTCTTCCTGTGAACGAAGCGGAGGTGCACATTTGAATAACGGTCCGTTCTCTAATACATCCTGATCTGTCAGACTTAAGTAGTGAGAACATGTCTCTGCTGTGATGTCATAGCCTTCCTGCTGTGCCTCTTTAATCTTCTGAGCTACATCCGGGCTGCTGACATGACAGATATGTGCTTTACATCCTGTTGCTTTTGCAATCTCGATAATATCAACAGTTGCTACCATCTCTGCTGCAACCGGTCTGGAATCCAGGAAACACTGCCATGAATTCGGATCTTTTGCTTTCTCAATCTTCTCAAGATTTTTGATCATTGAGAAATCTTCACAATGGAATCCTGCACGTCCATCAAATTCCTTAATGATTTCCATTGCTTCATAAGCCTGTCCATAATTTAATGAACTGTAGTCTGGTGATACCGGTCCGATAAATGATTTGAATGCTACGCATCCTTTCTCATCCAAATCCTTCAGATCTTTAAAGTTATCCGGAATCAGTCCGCCCCAGAAACAGTAATCACAGTATGCATTCGGATCAACTTTTTTCAGTTTAAAATCAAATGCTTCTGCATTAACCATTGCCGGTTCATTCTGAAGTGGCATATCTATGACAGTTGTGTAACCACCAAGTGCTGCCGCTGCAGTTCCATGCTCATAATCTTCACGCCACTCATATCCTGGGTCGTTCAGATGTGCATGCGTATCGATTGCACCTGGGAAAACATAATTTCCTTTTGCATCAATAACCTTTGCTGCTTCTGGCTCTTCTCCTGCATTTAACACAGCTGCAATCTTGCCATCTCTGATTGCGATGTTCCCTTCTGAAACTCTGTCTGCAGTTACAATTCTGCCGTTTTTCACTAAAACATCATACATATTTATTTTCCTCCTAAAAAAAAGATGCATTAAAATAAGTGATTGACCAATTTCAAAATCTTTTTTAATTGTACGAGCTAATATTACTTAATTTTTTCTTAAATTGCAACTACATTTTTACGAAAAAACATTTTTATTTTTATCCATTATGTATAAAATTCTATATTTTTGTTTTTTCTTTTTTATCTATTATTGACATAGTTGTGTGAAATGTTTGAAAAATATATATAATTTAATGTTAGGACAAATTTTTCACAAATCAATTTATAATAAAAAAGAGACCAGGCATTTTCATGTCCAGTCTCCTTTGACTTTTTAGATCTATTTTTCTAATGTTGTTCCTTTTCTGAAATTCTCACAACTCTTCATATGTTTCATTCCGAAGTAGTAAACAAGTCCTGTAGGAATTGTTGCTGTAAAGAATGAAATATTTACATTCAGAAGTCCGATTACAGCTCCGATTGCAATTGCAAGAATTGCTGCCCAGTTGATACCTGCATGATTTCCATTATCATCATACAGATCATCCAGATACTCTGGTGTGATTTTTCTCTTATGAAGAATGAAGAAATCTGTAATCAATACTGCAAAGATCGGTCCGAAGAATGCAGTGTAAATCTTACTGAATAATGCAAGTCCTGCTGCTGAGCTGTCACTTGTCAGTATCCATGGGCAAGTACATACTGCCAAGATACCAATCAAGATTACGGCTGTCTTATGTTTCATCTTAAACGCATCCATAAATGCATATGCCGGTGGAATTACGTTACTTGCAAGGTTTGTTGTAAGCTGTGCAAAGATGATAAATCCAAGCGTTACGATCATTACGACTTTGTTGTCTACCATATCAGCAAAAGCATTGATCGGGTTTGCTTTTCCAGTTGCTGTAGATGCCATAGCACCGATTACTCCAAGAAGTACTGTAGCCGGTACCATAGATAAGAAGTAAGAACTTCCACGTTTCAGTGTAGAATATCCACCTTTCATCTCACGGGAATAGTCACCAGCATTCAGCATAACTGTAGTACTGTTACCAAAGAATGCAATGATTGCTGCGATAAATGGCATTCCCCATGTTCCAGACTTATTGATCAGTTTCTCACTTACGACATCGCCATACTGTGTAATGCAAAGGAATAAGAGGTAAATCATAGCCAGAGAAATAACAACTCCTCCGATATTTCCAACCCATTTTGCACCCTGGAATCCTTTGATTGATAACAGGATCTGGATAATCTGGAATAAAATGAAGAATAACCAGATATTATCATATCCAAATAATGCTTTTGAAATATTGTTGATTGCTGCTCCTCCAAGCCATGTCTGATAACCGTACCATACGATAGCCGGAAGTCCTCGAATCAAACTTGGAATTTTGTTACCTTTTGTTCCAAATGCACTTCTAAGCTGAACTGCATACGGTGCACCAGTCTTGTAACTAAACTGGTCATTCATTGCGATACCTACAACGAGGATCATAGATCCAATTGCTACTGCGAGGAATAACTGCAACAGGTTCAGTCCTGCTTCCATCTGTGCAGATCCCATTGCCAATGTTCCGATAGAAATACATCCACCGAGCCAGAGCATTGTGTTGGATCCCCAGCCCATGATTCGATCTTTCTCAGGAATTGGCGCAAGGGAGTTTGTTTCTTCTTGTTTCACTTCTTTGTTTACATCACTCATGTTCTCTCTCCTATTCGTGTTCCTATATGTATTCGTTTATTTTACCGGTGTTACATATTCGCCGTATCCGATTGCTTCATCTTTGTACATGCCATCCTGAGCAACTACTTTACCTCTGATCATTGTACATACTGGAGTTCCTTTTCCTTCCAGTCCATTGAAGCAGGAAACATGTCCTTTTGTAAGCAGTTTCTCCTGCTCACATTTCCATGTCTTTTCCGGATCAACGATTACGATATCACCGTCAAAACCTAATTCAAATGCTCCTTTACGTCCATAGAGTCCGAATACTTTTGCCGGATTATAATCCATAACCTTTGCAATCAGACTCGGGCTTAAGCCTTTTTTATGAACAACCATATCGAACATCATTGGTAAGAAGAACTGGATTGAGTTAAGTCCTCCCCATGCATGCCAGATATCTTTTGTTGCATTATCTTTTTCTTCATCTGCTGCTGGAGAATGGTCGCTTCCTACACAGGAAAGTGTTCCATCTAAAACGTAATCCCACAGCTTCTCCATATCTTCTTTCTTACGCATCGGAGGTGTACATTTTGCCGGTGCACCTTTTTCAAATACAAAATCTTCTGTAAATCCAAGGTAATGTGGACATGTCTCAGCAGTAATCGGAAGTCCTTCATGGATTGCATCCTTAACAACCTGAGCTACCATCGGGTGGCTGACATGGCAAATGTGTACGCGTCCGCCAGTTGCTCTAGCCATATCAATAACATTCTTTGTAGCGACATATTCTGTCCATACGTCATGAGAATCCAGGAAGTCACGAATCTTCTCTTCATTTGTTCTTCCTTCTTTTGCTTTTGCTTCTTTTTCTCTCTCAAGGACCTGTCCATATTCCTCACAATGGAATCCGCAAAGTGCTCCATACGGTTTTAAAATTTCAAGAGCTTTACGAACATTTCCCATGTTAACTGTCGGGAACAAATCACCGTTTGGACATGTGAATCCTTTAAATGCTGCAACTCCACAATTGTGAAGATCTACAAGATCATTCATGTTATTCTTTACTGAGTCCGGTTTGTCATCATAATCTCCTACGATTCCTCCCCAAAGTGCATAATCAACTAATGAGTGTTTGCTAATTTTTCCAAGCTTCAGGTCAAAAATTTCTTTATTCATAAGAGATGGATCATTATTAAGTGGCATATCAATCAGTGTTGTACAACCTGCAACAACTGCTGCTCTTGAACCTGTCTCAAAATCCTCACGATACTCAAATCCTGGCTCATTCAGATGTGCATGACAGTCGATGATACCTGGAAATACATAATTTCCTTTTGCATCAATCACTTCTTTCGCATCTACTGGTGCTCCCTTTGCAAAAAATCCTGCATACTTTCCGTCCTGGATTGCAATGTCTGCCTCGTAGATACGATCTGGTGTTACAAGTTTTCCGTTCTTCACTAAAACATCATACATATTCATGTTCCTCCTTAAAAATTGAATCAAATCAGCCGTAACCAGCTCTATTTCTTTCTATAATCGATATATTACTGGATTCCCCCAAAAAATACAATCACCATTTTCTTACATTTTTCTCCATCTTTTTTATCTATTTTAGATAATTTTATCGTATTTCGTATTATTTTTTTTATCCAATATGTATAAAAATATGCAAAGTAACACCACCGTCTTGGCTAGGCTCCTTTGCGAAAATTTCAACCACTTTTTAATTTTTGTTGATTTATATCAAAAATGATTGGTCAACCGTTTTTCAGTCTCTTTTACATATATTTTATCCTAATTTGATAATTTTCACAATGACCTATCCTCCAAAATATGACACATTTTTTTGTATAATATGCACAGTCATGTATTGTATTTTTATATAAACAATACAGTTTTATTGGTTAATTTTAAAATTTTTTATAATTTTCGTTATATTATTAACATTTTCTTCGGTTTTTGCCCATTTTTTCTTATTTAAAATTTGTGCAATTTTATTTAAAATTTCAAGAACCACATTTTATATTGTGTATTATATTGTGTACATTGTGATTTTTCGGCAAATCTGTTATGATAGTACCTGCCAGACAGGCAAAAGAAACATACACAGGAGTGCATAATTATGACATTATTTTCCATTACAGATACATCTGACTATTTGAATGAACTGCTTTCGGGAGAAACGAGCGGGACAGTCCACTCTGTATATAGAAAAACTATCAACTTATCTATTGGTGGAACACTGGCAGCCTTACAGGCAAAGGGCTCACCCATCTCGCCAATCAGTCTGATTACAACATTGACTTCCGAAAAAATGGAGAGTCTTGAAATATCTGCCGGAGATTTTGTTACTTTAAAAGAGAATATCATTATTATTTATAGAAGTAACCGCACTCTTCAGGCTTCCACAGATATGAACACTCTTGATAATAAAAGGGAAATTGGATTTTCTTTTGAAGAAGCAACAATTCACAACTTACATTTGTTACATTCATTAAAATGTGCAAACTCTCTGTCAGATACCATGCTTCACCAGCTTCATAACAATATCAGAACATGTCTTTCTAATATATCCACCGGAGGCTTTGAAGTGATCTTCAACCAACGTGTAAATGATGATACTTCTATGATGCTTGTTGCTGCAAAGAAAAAAATCGAACGATGCACCAGACTATATAGACGTAAAAAATATACAGAGACCGGAATCGAACTTGCCCGACTAATTGGACTTGGCATCGGGCTAACTCCAAGCGGTGATGATTTCCTGTGCGGTGTACTTGCCGGATTAATTCTTACAGGGCAAACAGAATCCACATTTGCCAAGAGCCTTCACAAAACAATTGCAGAACATCTGAATGATACCGTCGATGTAAGTGCCGCATTTCTCCACTGTGCATTAAAAGGACAATTTAGCCTGGCTGTGAATCATTTACTCGTAAATACAGGTTGTGAATCTCCACAAGATGCTTCTTATGTTAAATGCAACCCTCAAATTACTCCTGGAATTGCAAATATCCCAGCAATTACTGAAAATTTTCTGGCAATCGGGCATTCTTCCGGGACAGATACTTTGTGCGGAATTCTATACGCACTGGAATTATTTCTTTTTTCAGAAATGTAACCTATATAAAAAATTTTGTTCATAATAAAAAAACATTCTTTCCATGTACACCCGGCTCTGAAAAGTCGGATTATAAACCTTACTTTTCAGAGCCAGCATGACATTCAGAATGTTTTAATAACTAATTTTCAACCAAAAATCCTAATTTTCTCAGTTCCTCTTCTATCATCCCGAGCGTTTCTTCACTGTCCGCTGTCACAGTATGATAGTGATAATCGGAGGTAATATTCTTAAGCGGTGTTGATTTGCCACTTTCGATATCTGCCAGAAATTCTTTTACTTTTCTTCTGGAAGTAATTCCAAGTTCCGCCTCAATATGCCCATAAACTTTATGGTTTACCATAACATTTTTCACTTGACCGCCAAGATCGACAATAGTACAAAGTTCCGTCTCAAGCTGCTCGTCTGTATGACGTACTTTAAAAACTCTCTCGGCGCAAGTCTGCCCTTCCAGCACATATCCCCGGTTTGTTGATATGATATCATACCCCGAAGCCCGTAACAGGGCAATATCCTGAACAATAACCTGACGGCTCACATCATAATCCTTCGCAAGTTTCGAACCCGAAACCGGTCTGTCACTTTCTTTTATATTCTTCAATATCTCCTGTCTTCTATCAGAACCTGTCATACTGCTTTCGTAATCTCCTTCATCATCAATCACAAAATCTATCATTTAAAAACTGTTTTTAGAAGCATTTCCACTTACTGTCTTAATCATTATAATGCACATTTATAGTATGTGCAAGAATGCTCTTCCAAACATGAACAGAATCCTCTACTGAAAGATCTTTTGTACATTTTTCATCTACAGAACCTGCCACCGGCAGCTTCTTCCGAACGCATGGCAACACAAAAACCCCTCACGCCATAATTGATGTAAGGGGTTTTCTATATAAGCTAATTAACGTTCTATGCCAGTCACCTACAGTGTACTACCTTTGATTTATGGCTGCCTGCGCAGCAGAAAGTTTGGCTATTGGAACTCTGAATGGTGAGCAGGAAACGTAATTCAATCCCAATTCGTTGCAGAACTCTACAGATGACGGATCTCCTCCATGTTCTCCACAAATTCCAATATGAAGGTTCGGATTTGCTTCTTTTCCAAGTGCAATTGCCATCTCCATCAGTTTTCCAACACCTTTTTGATCCAGTTTTGCAAATGGATCGTTTTCGTAAATCTTCGCATCGTAATATGCGTCCAGGAATTTCCCCGCATCATCACGGGAGAATCCAAATGTCATCTGAGTCAGGTCATTTGTTCCGAAACAGAAGAAGTCAGCTTCTTTTGCAATCTCATCTGCTGTAAGTGCTGCTCTTCAAAATATTTCTTACCTACTTCCATAACTACATCGGAAAACATCTGAATGAATCTGCGATAGCAGTCCCCTGCCCAGCGTGGATTACCGGACGCACAAGCCAAAGTCTCGACAACTTCTTCATTGAGTCCGAGATTCAGGATTGTGTCCATCATACCTGGCATCGATGCTCGTTTCTGTCCGTTCCCTAAAAATGTTCTTGGCATCTTTACTGAGAAATGCACGTCATGCAACGTATACACGTAAATACTACATATTTTTCAAAAATGCAACATAGCCTTTATATGCCTCGTATACATCGGCTTTGCTTGTCACTTCCCAAGGTGCATGCATGGATAACACTGCCACACCGCTGTCTATGACTTCCATGCCGTAATTTGCCATGATGTAAGCAATTGTTCCACCGCCGCCTGCGTCAACTTTTCCAAGTTCGGCGAACTGATAAGATACGTCTGCATCATCCATGACACCACGAATCTTTGCAAGGTACTCTGCATTGGCATCATTAGAACCACTCTTACCACGGCTTCCGGTGAATTTATTAAATACAAGTCCTTTTCCGAAAAATGCAGAACTTCTCTTTTCGAACACATCTGCGTACATCGGATCATATGCTGCACTTACATCGGAAGATAACATTCTGGAATTCTGCAAAGCTCTTCTGACTTGCAGCTCGGACTCCCCGTCAGTCATAGCAACCAGTTCAGCCACTACATTTTCAAAGAATCTGGAATGCATACCGGTTGCTCCTACGCTTCCGATCTCTTCCTTATCTACAAGGATGCAGCATCCGGTACGTGTGACCTGAGGCGTATCCAGAATTGCAAATAAAGATGTAAATGCACAAACACGGTCATCCTGACCGTATGCCAGCACCATGCTTCTGTCAAGACCACAGTCTCTTGCTTTTCCTGCCGGAACAATCTCAAGTTCTGCAGAGAGGAAATCTTCTTCCTCCATATCATAATATTTCTTCAGAAGTTCCATCACATTTGCCTTAACTGCTTCTTTTTCTTCCTGATCAAGAGAAGGATCCTGCTCAAGCGGCCGGCTTCCAATTAAAAGATCCAGCTTCTCGCCTTCTACGACTACACTTCCCTTTTTCTCAAGCTGCTTTGATGCAAGATGTACAAGAAGATCTGTAATCACAAATACCGGATCTTCCTCCTCATCTCCAATACTGACTGGAACAATTGTTCCGTCTTTTTTTGCGATCACACCGTGAAGAGCAAGCGGAAGTGTTACCCATTGATATTTCTTGATTCCTCCATAATAATGAGTATCCAGATAAGCCAGCTCTTCATTTTCATATAAAGGGTTCTGCTTCACATCAATACGCGGAGAGTCAATGTGTGCACCTAAGATATTCATTCCATTTTCCAACGGCTCCTGACCGATGATGAACAGGACAATACTCTTATCCATGCACACTGCATACACTTTATCCCCGGCTTTTAATTTTACATGTTCCTTCTGAAGCTCTTTTAAATTCTTATATCCGGCAGCTTCTGCCTTTTTCACCGCAAGTGTAATACACTCACGTTCTGTCTTTCCATCGTCCAGACAATTCTTATATGTCTCATTGATCTTGTCTAATTTTTCCAGTTCTGTCTGGTCATATACTTTCCATGCATTTCTACGTTCCATGCTCAAGGCTCCTTTTTCTTATATTTCGCAGCTAAATTTCTGCCACAATTTGATAATAAGTATATCATATTATAAATACATTATTTACATTTTTCCTAAAGTTCATTATAATTTTAATTGCATTTTAATTGTTATACTATCAAAAGGGGAAATGAACATGAAAAATTTGATTCAAAAATGGAACAACATCAGTCTGATCAAACGCATTATCTGCGGTCTGATCATCGGAATTGCTTTGGGACTTATTTTCCCACAGGCGACCGCAATCTCCATTCTCGGAGATCTGTTCGTCGGAGCACTTCGCGGAATCGCACCGCTTCTTGTATTCTTCCTGATTATGAGTTCCCTTTGCCGCATGGCAAAAGGACAGAAAACGAACATGTCTTTTATCGTGATACTATACCTGCTCGGCAATCTGTTCTCTGCATTATCTGCAGTTATTGCCAGCTACTTGTTCCCGGTAACTCTGACATTTTCACAGAGCACGAATACTCAGGATATCACACCACCGACCGGTGTCACAGAAGTGCTGAAAAATCTGCTGATGAATGTCGTTGCGAATCCAGTCGACTCACTGGTAAACGCCAATTATATCGGAATCCTTGCATGGGCCATCATACTTGGCATTGCTCTTAAGAGCGCAAGTGATGGCACAAAGAATGCTTTGGAGAATATTTCAGATGCTATCGCAACTGCAGTAAAATGGATCATTAACTGTGCACCATTTGGTATCATGGGACTGATTTTCACTACAATCTCTGAGCAGGGACTCGACGTTCTTCTCGGATACGGACGTCTGATCTGCGTACTAGTCGGAACCATGCTCTTCGTGGCACTTATTATGAATCCACTGATTACATTTATCTGCCTTCGCAAGAACCCATATCCACTTGTGCTTCGATGCCTGAAAGACAGCGGACTGACAGCATTCTTCACCCGAAGCTCTGCTGCCAACATTCCGGTCAACATGAAACTCTGCCAGGATCTTGGTTTGGACGAGGATACTTACTCCATCTCCATTCCACTTGGCGCAACTATCAATATGGCAGGAGCTGCTATTACAATCTCCACTATGGCACTTGCCGCAGCACATACACTGGATATCCACGTAGACTTCCCGACTGCACTGATTCTGTGCGTCCTCTCTGCAGCCAGCGCTGCCGGAGCTTCCGGTGTAGCCGGTGGATCACTCCTTCTGATTCCACTTGCCTGCAGCCTCTTCGGTATTCCGAACGATGTTGCTATGCAAGTCGTTGGTGTCGGATTCATCGTTGGAGTTATCCAGGATTCCTGCGAAACCGCACTGAACTCATCTACCGATGTCCTCTTTACGGCAATCGGAGATATGCGTACACGAAAATAACTATGAGAAACACGCTTCGCGTGTTTCTCAAGTTATCGCGGCAGTCGCCAAGGTCTCGTGCAAGCACGGACTTTGGCTCGTTGCTCGCGTAAATGAATTAGGGACGTAGTATTTAAAATACTACGTCCCTAATTATTATTTTACCATGTAAATTTCTTTTCAAAGTAAGCGTCAAGATCTTCTATTTTAATTCTCTCCTGCTCCATTGTGTCACGGTCACGTACTGTAACTGCTCCGTCTTCTTCGGAATCGAAGTCGTATGTTACACAGAATGGTGTTCCGATCTCGTCCTGACGGCGATAACGTTTTCCGATATTTCCACGGTCATCGAACTCGCAGTTGTATTTCTTAGCAAGCTGTGCATATACTTTCTCTGCACCTTCGTTGAGTTTCTTGGAAAGTGGAAGTATACCAATCTTCACTGGTGCAAGTGCCGGATGGAAGTGAAGAACAGTTCTTGTATCCGGCTTATCTTCTGTTCCAATGTTCTCTTCATCATAAGCTGCACACAGGAATGCAAGAACTACACGGTCTGCTCCAAGTGACGGCTCGATAACATATGGTGTATATTTTTCTTTCTTCTCGTCATCAAAATAAGTAAGATCCTGTTTTGATACATTCATATGTTGTGTCAGATCATAATCTGTACGATCTGCGATTCCCCACAGTTCTCCCCAGCCAAATGGGAACAGGAACTCGATATCCGTAGTTGCTTTACTGTAGAATGAAAGCTCCTCTTTATCATGGTCACGATAACGTACTTCTTCGTCTTTCAGTCCCAGTGTGTGTAACCAGTCAAGACAGAACTTCTTCCAGTAAGCGAACCACTCAAGATCTGTATCAGGCTCACAGAAGAACTCTAACTCCATCTGTTCGAACTCTCTTGTACGGAATGTAAAGTTACCTGGTGTAATCTCATTTCTGAATGATTTACCAATCTGTCCGATTCCAAATGGAATCTTCTTTCTTGATGTACGCTGTACGTTCTTAAAGTTTACAAAGATTCCCTGTGCTGTCTCTGGTCTTAAATATACTGTATTCTTTGCATCTTCTGTAACTCCCTGGAATGTCTTGAACATTAGGTTGAACTCACGGATCTCTGTGAAATCATGTTTACCGCAAGTCGGACATGGAACATTATTCTCTTTAATAAAATTCTCCATCTGCTCATGGCTCCAGCCGTCGATGCTGTCTCCAATCTCAATACCATGCTCGTGAGCGTAATCTTCAATAAGTTTATCAGCTCTGAAACGCTCATGGCATTCTTTACAATCCATAAGAGGGTCGCTGAATCCGCCAAGATGACCACTTGCAATCCATGTTTGTGGATTCATAAGGATCGCACAATCTACGCCGACATTATATGGTGATTCCTGAATGAACTTCTGCCACCATGCTTTTTTTACATTGTTCTTAAGCTCAACTCCGAGATTTCCATAATCCCATGTATTTGCAAGTCCTCCGTAAATCTCAGACCCCGGATACACGAATCCTCTGGATTTTGCTAAAGCTACAATTTTGTCCATTGTTTTTTCTACCATATTCCCTTCTCCTTCTCCTCTGATATTGTTAATAATTATACAGTTAATATTATCTATTTTCAAGTCTATTTCCCATATATTTACTTTGTATTTCTATAAATTTCTATAAATCAAACTATTGTCTCTAATATTTCCAATGATTTAAAGTTTCTTCCCACGTATACATTCAGGTAATTGCGGATCAGATTCTCCAGTTCCAAAAGCACTTCTTCTTTCACTGCAAATGTATATAACTTCTCTACTTTTGAGCTGATAATATACTGAAGCGTATATAAAGTAGATGTCCCTACCATCACCGCGTCCGGCGCATGAATCTCACATTTTCTACAGACCAGACCGCCTTTTCTGACGCTGAACTTCATATTTTCTTCCCAGTTTCCACAACTGACACATTCAAACACCTGTGGACCTTCTCCATTGATACAAACCGCCTTTAACTCATAAATGCACCGAATCAGCCGATTTGGTATATGTACATTTGTAAGGGCGCGCAATGTCTGATACAAAAGTTTTAAGAGTTCTGTCTCATCGTTGGCTTCCCTTGCATAGTACCCTGCAAAATCCAGAAAATAAAAACCATAGTAAGCACCTTCCACGTCTGTCCGAAGTTCAGAAAAATAATTGGAAATAGAGGCCGACATCAATGTATATGATGTCCGCCCCTCATAGACTACAAATTCTCCAAATGAAAATGGGCTTGTCACCCCAAGGAGGGAACTATTGGTTCTTCTGGCTCCTCTTGCAAATGCTGCGATTTTCCCACGTTCTTTTGTGAGCAGTACAACACGTCTGTCATAATCGCCCACCGGAGTTGCCGAAAGCACCATGCCCGTCACGGTAATCTGATTCATAGGTCTTCTTCTGTGAACGCTCCATGACTCTGTAGCAGATCTTCATGCCACGGTAATAGAGATAGTCCACAATCCTTCCTGTCTTCATAAATTGCTTCCAGTACTTTTCTTCCATAAGGTCACCTCATCATAAGCTTGTTTTCATGTAAATGTTTTTCCTTATGATTAGATTCCCCCAAATACCACTCTTTTTATTCTTCTTCCCGATATCCAAAATTTTTCATCAGAAATTCGCTGTCTCTCCAGTCCTTCTTCACCTTCACCCAAAGCTTCAGATTGACCTTACAATCCAACATTCTCTCAATCTCATAACGGGCAGTACTTCCAATTTTTTTCAGCATACTCCCCTGTTTTCCGATGATGATCCCCTTGTGTGAATCACGCTCACAGATGATCGTTGCATCAATATGCATAACTTTGTTCTGCATTTTCATACGGTCAATCGCAACCGCGATTCCATGCGGGATTTCATCTTGCAAACTGTGCAATGCTTTCTCACGGATCAATTCTGCCACAATCTGACGTTCCGGCTGATCTGTCACTGTGTCCTCATCATAAAACTGTGGTCCATATGGAAGATATTTCATAATGACGCGTAGAAGTTCATCCGTATTGTCACCACTTCTTGCAGATACCGGAACAATATCTGCAAAGTCATAAATATCTTTGTATGCAGCAATTGCCGGCAGAATCTCTTCTCTCTTCACAGAATCCACCTTATTGATGACGAGAATGACCGGTGTCTTGACTCTCTGAAGCTGCTTTGCAATATGCTGTTCGCCCGCTCCGATAAATGTAGTTGGCTCCACAAGCCAAAGCACGACATCCACTTCATTCAATGTCTTCTCAGCCACATTTACCATGTACTCACCGAGCTTGTTTTTCGCCTTGTGGATTCCTGGTGTATCAACAAATACAATCTGACCTTCATCCGTTGTCAGAACCGTCTGGATACGGTTACGTGTTGTCTGCGGTTTGTTAGATGTAATGGCAATCTTCTGCCCGATCAGGTAATTCATTAATGTAGATTTTCCCACATTCGGACGTCCAATCAATGTCACAAAACCAGACTTAAAATCATTCTTCATATATTCTCCTCTCAATTAGGGACACCCCTAATCACTGATGGGGACGTAGTATTTTAGCGAAATGCTACGTCCCTAGTTAAAAGCTTGTCACCTCGCCAAATAATTCTTTATCTTCTTCTATTTTCTCTTCTCCACCAATGACGCACAACTGGTCTGCTGCCAGTACTGCTTTTGCCACCTTGGCGAGTGCCCGGATATCTTCCTGTGCCGCATCCAGGATCTGTGCGCGTTCTTTCTTAATCATCTCGGCACTTACTTTGTTCATGTAGAGATTCATAGAACGTTCGCCCTTGGTCGCCGGTGTCATTGGCTGATCAATGTTGCTGATTGTTCCAATGATGTATTTTGTCATATCACGGTCACTGACAGTAAAGTTCTCCAGGTAATCTACCACGCCCTCATATACATCAATGGTACGTTTTAAATTCGGGTCACGGTAAGACACAAAGTAACCTTCTCCGATGCGGTTGAAACTGCTCATGCAGCCGTAAGCTCCGCCTTTGACACGGATATTCTGCCACAGATAATCATAGCTTAAGATCACTTTGAGAATCTGCAGTGCTCCTGTATATTCTACGCCACGATCTATGAAGTTACCAGTGCGTGCTACATACTGAACTTTTGATGCAGTCTTAAATCCTTCATTCTTTTTCTCGCAATGAATGATGCACGGTGTCTCTGTTACGTTCTCATGATTGAGCTTTCCGGCTAGTTCTGCGATTCTCGGCTCCATGCCCTCAAGACCTTCTCTTGCCGCTGTATAGCTGATCATCATATTGTCCGGACGGAAGATTTTCTTTGTCAGTGCGTACAATCTCTGCGATAACGCCTCTTTTTCCTCGTCAAAATGTTCCTCTATATAGGCAACTCGTTTGTAGAAGTCAATTCCGCTTGTCATATCTTTGAATTTAGCAGACGGTGATGCATAAGACAGTGCACGAAGTGCTGCGGTCGTATGCCCAGAAGACTGGAACTTCATAAGCAGCCTTGATTTCAGCATAGCAAGAATCTCCCGGATTCGCTTCGTATCATCTAGTTTTGATGCCGTAAGAATCTCTGCCATCATGGCAAATGTTTTCTCAAGTTGTGAGTATAATGCTTTTCCTTTGATCTCAAATGTCGCTTTGAATTCTTTTTCTTTCACACGGGTCACATTATTATACAGCTCCAGTGATGTACCGATTCCTCCGGTATTTACATTTATCTCATTGAATAACTCACTGTATTCATAGTTCTCTGTATCAATAATTCCAAGTACTGACTGCAGGATTCCAACATCCGCCAGTTCTTCTGCACTGACACCGGACAGATCGAACATAACGTTCACATATCCGATTCCATTTGTCTCAATCTCATGGTAAACAACCGGCACATCTGCCAGCTTCATTTCTTCATTAAAGAATGGGGCTATCTCTCTGGAAATGTCTTCTCTACGCAGTACCGGGATTTTTTCCAGATTTTCTATCGCTTCCGGCTCAGACTGGTACTCTTCCAGCGCCTTCGTGTCTGACACCAGTTTTTCAACCTCTGCTTCGCTTAATGACTCTTTATATTTCTGAAGCTTGTCCTGGAGCTGTGCATCCAGACGTGCTGTACGTCCCTGCTCCGGGCGGACCACTACGATTGCTCCGTGTGTATTGTCAAGCAGATACTTCTGGATCAGTTCTTCATAATATCCGGTTCCAACTTTGTTCTTTAAAAATTCAAATGTCTCTAACGCCTCAATATGGATAAACGGCTGGTTTTCATCATAAAGCCAGCTATCCATGACTTGGAGTCCATACATAAGTCCTTTTGGATAATTTCCAAAATCAGCTTCTCTGTATCGGAATTCGTTGTAGTTGATTCCTGCCAGCAGCGCTTTCTGGTTGATGCCATTCTTCACCTGATCTCTAAGAACGTCTTCAATCACCTTCACAAACTCATCTTTCTGACTTTCCTCTGCATTTTTCGCAACGACAGAGAAAATAGGCTGATACACACCGTTGTCATAAGAACCCATAATGTCTTTTCCGATTCCGGCATCGGTAAGGGCCTTCTTAAGCGGTGCTCCCGGTGCAGATAACAATGCGTAATCCAGGATTTCAAATGCCTGATAAAGTTCTCGGTCCAATGTTGTTCCAATGACCTTATTATAAGAAAGAAATGTATTCTCTTCTGTAGATTCATCGCTTGCTATAGAATATTCAAAAGTCTTCTCCTGTACCTCATCAAATGGCTTCTGCAAATGAATCTCTGAGTTTACGTCCTTTTTGTCATAGTGACACAGGTATTCCTCGTCAAGCCAGCGAAGTTTTTCCTCCATATCCATATCTCCGTACAGATAAATATAACTGTTGGACGGATGGTAATATGTTCTATGGAAATCAAGAAACTGCTCGTAAGTAAGCTGTGGAATCACCTCCGGATCTCCACCGGACTCATTTGCATAACAGTTATCCGGGAACAAGGTATTCAGAACAACCCGATCCAGAACTCCCTCCGGTGAGGAAAATGCTCCCTTCATCTCATTGTATACAACTCCATTGTAGGAAAGCTCGCCATCTTTTTCATCCAGTTTGTAGCTCCAGCCCTCCTGACGGAATGTCTTATCATGATTGTAAATATTCGGATACAAAACCGCATCCATATATACATGCATCAGATTCTGAAAATCCTTATCATTACAGCTTGCCACCGGATAAACAGTCTTATCCGGATACGTCATTGCATTTAAAAATGTATTCAAAGATCCCTTCACCAGCTCTACAAATGGATCCTTTGCCGGGAAATTCTTTGACCCGCAGAGTACGGAATGCTCCATAATATGCGGAACTCCTGTACTGTCTGACGGCGGTGTCCGAAATGCAATGCTGAACACTTTGTTATTGTCATCATTCTCAACAAGCAGAACTCTCGCACCACTTTTCTTATGCTTTAAAAGCTTTCCTTTCGCTTTAATACCCTTTAAATCTTCGTCTTTTAATACTTCATACGTCGTTAAGTCTTTTACACTCATAAACTTTCCGATGTTCTGCCACTCAAAATGTAATTAAATATACTCACATCGAGATATTGTAAGTTCTCACGAACATTACTTACTATTTCATCGTGTATGCTTTGTATATTTGTTTTTTGAGTGGACCATCCTTTCTTTAAATTTTCATACTTTCGAGAAAGACTTCTCTGTTCTCGAATAAGCTGTTTTTCAAGTTTCTTTAATTTTGCAGATTTGTTAATGTTCTTATAATTTTTACCATTAGAAACAATGGCAAAATCCTTCAATCCAAGGTCAATGCCAATTCCTTCATTGAAATTATTGACTATCTTGTTATTTAGGATTTCAATAAGAACTGAAACATAGTATTTGTCAGCTCTTATTGAAACATGACCGCTTTTAATTACGTATCCATCTTTTGTTGTGGGAATATATCCTTTTTCTTTGATGCGAATCCAACCAAGTGACGGAATATTGATTCTGTGTCTTTCACAACGACAATCTTTTGGATTATTCTTTACAAAATACATTTTTACATCAGATTTACCTTTCTTTTTAAAATTCGGAAAAGCACTTTGACGTTTAAAAAATCTGGTAAATGCGATACAACCATTTTCGATTGAGCGCTTTACAGATTTTGAACTGACTTCGTTAATCCATAACTTGTCTGGATTTCGTGGAAGATACTCATTGTTCAGCCAGATACTAAAACTTTTACCACTCATAAACTTTTCACCTTTATCGTAAAGTTCTTTGTTATGAGTGAGATAGAAATTGTAAATATATCTACAAGTTCCTATTGTTTTACGAATTTTGACTTTCTGTTCCTCTGTCGGATTTATTTCTGTCTTGAAGCTCTTTAGCAATTTCCTCATCCTTTTCTATTTGCTTTTTATACTTACGAAGTCCATACAACCTACAAGAAAACACACGAAGAATTCAAAATTGTCTTAAAAATGCAACTTGATTTAGTAAATCATCTTTTTGATTTCTTGTAGACACTCTAGCATAAATAACTACCTGACGTTTATCATTTTCAATATTTATACCTTTGAATTGTAGATACTGATCATAAGTGTAATAACGCCTATTAGTTGGAGTTCGATTTGCCTTTAAAGTTCCTTCTCCGTCCCAACATTGTAATGTCTTAACAGATACGCCTAAAAGTTCGACAAAATCTTTTGGCTTATAATTTGTGATATTTGATGTGTTCATTTTATCGCTCTCCTTTGAGTATTTTTAAACACATTTAATCACTTTCGTCAATTATTTTAATTTCTTAACTTTTCTCCTTTCTCATACACTGAGGCTATTATATCACATTTTTCTACAAAATAAACTGTAAGCCCTTTGGAATACATGCGTATTTTTATCCATCATTGACACTCCCCACTGCTAAAGGAGGAGGATTCTTGCTTCAACCACTGCTGCATTGTGTGATACCATGCGGTGTCGCAATGTCTTACACAGTGTCCACAAGCTCGATTATACTGTTCTCGTATGCCCTACGGTGCAGTCTTATATATGCTTGTGCCGACTGCATTTGCAATCCTTTGTTTAAATTATTTATGCTCGCATTGGTATCCCTGTTATGTATGGCTGGCATGATTTCCATGATGTCTACAGAAATATTTGCAGCATACTCAAAAAGAAGTTCCTTTAATCGGGTATCTATTCCATTTGTTAAAATTTTGCGTCTATACTTAGGACACCACACAACATGATATTTTCAAGAATAGATTATATTGTTATTAGTTCAATGTATAGTATTCATATATATTGTATACCATTTTAAAATCTAATACAAGAATATTTTGTTCCATCTTCAATTACTTGCGTAAATTCAATGGAAGTGTCTTATACCCCCCATAGCTAAGTCAAGGTGTTTTACGACACATTGGATAAATACCGCTTGTAAAATGTATCTGCAAATCATCAGAATTTCCAAAGCTGAAAACTAAAAAAGAACATCTGCTCTTTAGAAATATCCTAAAAACCGGATCCATTTCTTAAGGCAAATGTTCTTTTAGTTCTTTTATTCTTCTTTTCCTGTAATTGCACGAATCACAAAAAGTGTTCCTGTCATCAGTATAATACCAATCGGCAGACAGATCCATGCGTTCTGTACAAATCCTGCAATGACATAAGTCACAAATGATACTGCTGCCACAGTCATAGCATATGGAAGCTGCGTCGATACGTGATTTACATGATTGCACTGCGCTCCGGCTGATGCCATGATCGTCGTATCAGAGATTGGCGAACAGTGGTCGCCACATACCGCACCTGCCATGCAGGCTGAGATAGAGATGATCATCATCGTTTCATTTGTTCCCTGGAATACAGCAACTACGATTGGAATCAAAATTCCGAATGTTCCCCAGGAAGTTCCGGTCGCAAATGCAAGGAAACAACCCACCAGGAAAATAATTGCCGGGAGGAAATTCACAAGTCCTGTCGCAGCCGTCTCCATAACTCCTGCCACATACTCTGCTGCACCAAGACTGTCTGTCATAGCTTTCAGTGTCCATGCAAATGTCAGAATCAGGATTGCCGGCACCATAGCCTTGAATCCGTCTGGAATACATTCCATAGAATCTGTAAACTTCAGAACTCTTCTAAGTGCATAGAAAATAACCGTGATCACAAATGCGAAGAAGCTTCCAAGCATCAGTCCGACTGACGCATCACTGGCTGAAAATGCTTCTACAAAACTAACGCCACTGAAAAATCCTCCACTGTAAAGCATTCCGATAATACAACAGCCAATCAGTACAAGAATTGGAAATACAAGATCGATCACGCCGCCTTTTTCTTCAACTACATCATCCTGTGCATCTGCGTACGGTCTGTCCGGTGTAGTATAGATATCTCCTCTTAATGCATTATCTTCATGGACACGCATTGAACCATAGTCAACCTTTAACACAACAAGAAGAACCATGGTCAGGATTGTCAGAAGTGCGTAATAGTTAAATGGAATGGCACGGAGAAAAATGGAAAATCCGTCCTCTCCCTCTACGAATCCGGTAACTGCCGCCGCCCATGAGGAAATCGGTGCAATGATACATACTGGGGCTGCCGTAGCATCAATCAGGTAAGCTAACTTCGCTCTTGATACCTGATGCTTATCTGTGATTGGTCTCATAACACTTCCAACGGTCAGGCAGTTAAAGTAATCATCAATAAAAATCAAAACTCCAAGCACGATTGTCGCAAGCTGGGCTCCGATTCTTGTCTTAATGTGTACGCTCGCCCAACGGCCAAATGCAGCGGAACCTCCTGCTTTATTCATCATGCACACCATGATTCCGAGAATCACAAGGAATACTAAAATTCCCATATTATAGCTGTCTGTCAGAACCCCTACAATACCATCTTGAAATACATGAAGTACCGTATTCTCAAATGAAAATCCTGACCAGAAAAGTCCTCCGATCACAATTCCTACAAATAAAGAACTGTAAACTTCTTTTGTGATCAGCGCCAGCACGATCGCTACAACCGGTGGCACCAGCGCCCAAAAAGATGCATACATCTTTGGCACATACTCTGTTGTCTCTTCTGCTGCAAAAACTGTGACAGAACTCATAGCCAGCATCAGAAGACAAACTACAGCCCCCCAGGCTGCCAGTTTTCTCTTTTTCAACATAATCTCTACTCCTTTATGTAATTTAATATTTTCGGAATAAAGCTCTGCCTGGTTACATCTTTTCTACCACAGATCTTATACCTGTTTTTCATACCTGTCATGAAACATTTTCCCATTTTCATGGCAACTATAAATCTAAATAGAAAAACCGTGAATGCATCTGCGTCGTGCACTCACGGTATAATTCATCAGTCCAAATATCCCGTTCTTTTTCCTTACGGTCTATTCTTTATTATACTCTGATAGCGCTCCACCGATGTGACAGTTCGCAGCATATTCTGCCACGCCCCAGAAAATGTACTTGGGATGTTACATTTTCTTCGGCGGTCTCCCCTTTCATGTCCGGCAGCTTCCCAAGCTGTCGCCGATCATTACTGATGAATCCCGCACCTCTATCAAGCAAATTCTTTATTCACATAGTACCTTTTTATCACCTATGTTAAAAAAAGTCAATCCTTTTTCTTATACTTTTATCGTTATTTTATTATCGTTCCTACTGCAGCATCTCAATAAACGCATTCAGACGTGTGTCAATCTGTCCCTGATCTGCAGTCGAATAATCCGTTGTCAGTGCCAGATATGGAATATTCTTCTCTCTTGTCACAAATGTTTTCACTGCATCAGATTCAATGGCAAATGTATGACAGGCCTGAAGAAGAACTTCAACCACTCCGTCCACCTGATATTCATCAATCTGTGTACCAAGGGCTTCCAGTCTGCCTGGATTCGGACTCATAACCGAACAGTTTACACGTAGATATTTTTCTGCAATCGCTGTGATTGGATCCTTTGTCTCATCAATCGGATCTTTCTTCTCTCTCGGTCCGCAGCAGTTCTCATAACCAACTACGTCCGCTCCCATTTCCTCAATTCTCTTAACGACCTTGTCCATAACTCCTGTAACCGGACAACCAGTAATCAGAATTCTAGGTCTGGAAGGTTTTCCTTTATATTCTCTTTCATAGAGATTTTTAAGCTCTGCCGTTCTTTTTTCAAGATATGCAATCTTCTCCTCCAAATCTGGTGAAAATTCATTGGAACTGATAACGGTCATAATCTCATAACCAGTGATTGGTGACGGTTTCAGCCTGGCAACTTCAAAGAAGTCAAGAACTGCTTTTCTCTCACGGTTTCTCAGATGGATCGCATCGCGGATTTTCTGCTCTGTAATTGTAATTCCATAAAATTGCTCCAGATCTTCCTTTACAGAGATAACTTCCTGTTTCCAGAACTCCAAAGCTCCCTTTCCGTAACGTCCCGGCGGAAGCTGCATAATATGACAATGTTTCAGCTCGCCCATAAGCTCATACATTTTCTTCTTTCCATCGCATGTCGTCTCTGCAAGCACCATATCTGAAAAATAGAAAAATGGGCATTTGTCAGTCACTGCTGCCCCGTAACTTGCTTTGATCAACGGACATAAGTTCTTTGGAAGCCGTACTTCCGCTGCCGGTATGTTATCATCCCCAATTCCACATAACACGACCGCCACTGCGTCTGCCGCAAGAATCAGCTCCCACGGTGTAAATGTACAGAACACTCCGACGATACGACGTCCCTGTTCTTTCAGCTCTTTCATCGTCAGAAAGGCTTTTTTTCTCGCTTCCGGATATGTTTCAAAGTTCTCCGGCAATTTGAATTCTGGCATAAATTTTCCTCCTATTGTTATATATAGTAAATTACTTCGTTGCCAAGAATACTTTTTGTTCCAAGACTTGACTATATATTTCTTTTAATAGAGTTTACCTACTATATTTTCTCTACCCGGCATGGTACAGATTTAATAAGTACAAATCCTGTCATCGGATCTGCATAGTCCAGACTACACAAATCATTGACATTTCCATTTTTCCAAGGTTCTGCCATATAGGCGCTTCCACCTCCATGTGGAATATGTATTGCATGTCTTGCAATGCCACGGATTTTCGCTTTAAATGTTCCGTCTGCGAATGGCGTTATTACTTTTACCATGTCGCCATCTTCGATACCAATTTCTTTTGCATCTTCCGCATTGATATCTACAAACGGATACGGTTCAATCTCAGCAATTTTATCTAGATTTGCCCCAAACACACCCATACGGTTATTGCTTCTTGCTCCACTTGTCATAGTAAATGGATATTCTTTACCAGCAAGTTCCGGAATTGAACGAACATCCTTATACTCTGGATATGGGACAAATCCATTTTCCTCCAGAATTGTAGAACAAATTTCTAGCTTTCCGGACGGTGTCGGGAATCCCGGTTTTCCATCTGCTCTTAACTCACCTGTCTCATATTTCTTATAATGCTTTTCTTTTTTCTGGTCTGCACTTGTCCCAAAATCTCCTGCATATGGCGCAGTTCCACTAAGAAGCCAGCTTCTAAGTTCTTCTTCTGTCTGTGGAAGTTTATCACCAAATCCAAGTTTTTTGGCAATTGCTCCCATAATTAACACATCGTTTTTAGATTCTCCGACTGGCTCAATCAGGGGTTCCACAATATGTGGTCCTTCTGGTCCTGCTACAGCTTTTGGCACTTCGAATAACGAACAGGCCGGAAAAACTACATCTGCATACCGGGCATCTTCTGTAAAGTAACGATCCAGAACAATCAGGCAATCTAATTTTTTATATGCTTCACGCCAACTTTTACTATCTGGGAATGACAATACCGGCGATCCTCCTAAAATCATAAGTCCACGGACCGGGTATGGCTCGTCTTCTAATACTGCTTTCGGAAAACGCGAAAACTGTCCCTGACCACTGAATTTATAAAATAACGGAAATTCATCTACTCCGATTGGTTTGTCATCTTCTGGTATTTCAAAAAGCTTCGGAGTCTCCAGTCCTTTTGCATTCAGATAGATTGCACCCGGCGCATCCAACTTCCCGGTAATTGCCCACAATACAAAGATTGCACGGTTATTTTGAATTGCACTGAGCTGATATTCCAGACCCGTATATGCAACAAGCGGAATCTTTGCAGTAGAGCAGAAAATATCTGTCAGCTTTTCAATATCTGTCACGGAAATGCCACACCATTTTGAAAGCTGCTCCATTGTCTGTGTATCCAGATAAGCTTTAAACTCTTCAAATCCTCTTGTATATTTCTCAATAAATTCATGGTCATAACGTCCACTGTCTATAATCAGTTTCAGCATTGCAAGGGCAAGTGCTCCATCGGAACCCGGCGTAATCGGAATCCACCAGTCTGCAATTTTTCCAAGTCCTTCCTGCCTTGGATCTATCACGATCAATTTTGCCCCTCGCTTCTGAGCTTCCTTAATACGATGCAACATCACCTGTGGACCATCGTCACTGGCAGAATTTTTACCCCATGAGATAATATAATCACTTTCTTCAATCTCCTGCACCATCATTCTCGTATTCAGACCCATAAGTGTTCCAGGCGTCACTGTACTGGAAGCCAGATTACAGATGGATGAACAATTCATATCATTGACAGAACCCATATTTATAAGGAATTTGCCTTTGCCACTTCCATCACCTTTGCCACAAAGTCTTGTCACCGGAAGTCCTAAAATACCTCGTCCATAGTAAGATGCCAGTGATCTTCCACCATATGTATCTGCAGTTTTCTTTAGTAATTCTGCAGCCTTATCGATAGCCTCTTCCCAACTGCACTCCCGGAATTTTCCTTCTCCACGCTCACCAACTCTGATCAATGGACGTTTGATACGCTCCTCCCCATAAAGAATATCTGGTACCAATGCTCCTCTTGGACATAATCTTCCTTTCGGAGATTCTTTATCCGGTTCTGCTTTCACAATTTTTCCATCTTCAATGGTATAAATAACTGCACAGCCACCCTGACATAAACCACAGGTTCCTTTTTTTACCATAACGCTTCCTCCCGTCTGTAAAATACGTACTATTTTATTTATAGTTTAACACTCCCTACAATAGTCCTCAAATTGTTAATCTCTATATATAAGCTTCAGTTATAGATTAAAAGAGCGCTCACCTTACAATCGTATAATAAGGTGATGCGCTCTGCTTTCCTGTGAAACTTTCTGTCTGTTATTTTCTTTTTGCATATAACAACTAATGAACAATTACTTTTTTTCTATTTTCTTTTTATATTCGTAAGTCCCGATCATAATTCCTCCACAAATTAACATCAGACCTGCCAGAGTTTTTATATCTGCGCTGTCCCCGGTCTTGACCGTCATGCTTTTTTGTTTGGCTTCCGGTGCCTGATATCTGTTCACAAAAACAGGGTCAACTTTCTCTCCTTTTGCATTGTATGCGACAATAAGTGACTGTAGCGTATCTGTCTGTTCATTTCTCATAATATAGACTTCCAGGGAATACTCGGACTGGTCATATATCCAGTTTTTTCCATCACCAGCCACCTGGCTGATCGTATATCTGTACACCCCCGGCTTTTCATACTGAATTTGAAATGCATCTTTCTTTGTTCCTGTTATCTGAACTTTTGAAATCTTCGGCATCGGGTTTTGTTCATCATTTTGTTTTAATAGAAACGAAAATATTTCGTTTTGTTGCGAGTTTCCAGTAATTTTTAATTTCACAGGAATATTGACCGTTATCTGCTCCTGTGTATTCTCTACCGCTGTCACATGGTTTGTTTCTACATCTGTCATCTGGTTTTCTTCTGCACTTGCTGCATGAATTTTCACTGAAGATAGCATCGCTGTAGATATCAGTGCAAAAACTACCATTACCAGCCACATTTTACTTTTTCCACACATACTTGTCTTCTCTTGTATATTTATCCCCCGCATTTTCTCATTCATTTTCCATCTCCACATATACTTTTCCACTTCCTTCCTCCGAAGCACTGCTGTGCACAATCCTGCATATGAGAACATGTCTTGCATTTGTTCCGCTTGTGGAACAGGTCGACAGTGCTACCATCTGATCTTCCGTCGTAAGTTCTTCTCCTGTTGTATACTGCGCCTGTTCATAAATGCGTTTCAAAAGCTCCTGCCTTTCCGATACATTATCCCACTGGGTTCGATAAATATATTTGTCATATGCATCTACTGTAAGAAACGCAGCTGTTTCCAGGTATAGCACCCGGTCCGGCAGATAAATTTTTCCAGTTGTATTTTTCCGAAAAAATGTCTCATCACTATATTTATCCAGATCACCGAACATTTTTCCTGCCTGCATATGATGCCCCATAAGTACCATATATGGATCTGTAAACTTCCGATTATTCTGCCAGTCCAAAAAGATACTTCCGGATATCTCCGGATTTCCAAGTGCATCCTTATCCAGATATTCAAAATTGTCCTCTCCCTGAACTATTGGATAGTCGATTCCTGTATGATCCATAACAATCCATCCACATACATCCGGATTCATAGCCATAAGCTGACTGAAATTATAAGAAAGTCCTTCTGCCTCGTCTGGTTTATATTCCACCATCGTTTTCAGTGCATTTTCCGAGCCATCTAAAATGCTCCAGTTGTCCCACAGCGCATAACCGGCATAGGCGAGGCAGCATAAAAAAATAACTGCCGCCACGCCATTTACAACCATATCAAGCCCTTTAGTCAGATAATACTCCGGCGTTCGTTCCATCCTTAGATTCTCTTACGACGGAAAAATACGAGGCATCCACCGAACGCTGCTGCAAATGCAAGAAGGACTGGGGCAAAATGAAGGATCACACCTGTCGGTGGAGTAACTGTGTCAATATTGGTGTAAGCAACTGTGTTTGTTTCATCCAGATTAATTGTTCCGTTTGCACTCTTACTTTCAACTGCATTTTCACCATTCACACTGACATTTGTTGTATCATAACCTTTTGAATCAGTCTCATTTACAGTATAGGCTGCCCCTGCCGGGAGATTTTTAATTTCAAATGTCTCACCGTGTTTCAGTGTAAATGTAGTTTTCTCTCCATTTGTCACTGTAACATCTGCTTTGTTTGTAGAATAAGTTCCGTCAATTCCATTCACAACAACAGTAAAAGTGAACTCATCATTTTTATTTGCAGCACTTCCGGAAACAGTTTTTGTTATTTTCAAAGATTCTGCATCAGCTTCTGTATTTTCAAATCCTGCCCCTTCACTTTTCTGATTGGTTGCCGCACTCGTTGTTGCAATGCCTGACACCTTTAAATTTCCTGTCTGGGATCCGTTGTCTTCTATCTCCCATACAACCTGAACATCTAACAAATAAGACTGATCAGAATATGCAATATTGGGATTGTGTCCCGGATTCTCTCTTAACATGAAGTGATATAACCCCGGAGCTGTAAATCTAATTCCGTCAAATAACTCATCATAAGACAATGTTTCACTGGAGCTTGCTCCGCCTGCTGCCTTTGTCTTCCATGCTGATGTAATCTGCGCCGTCTTTGTAGCATTATTCTGTGTCATTTCACTTCCATTAAATGTCGGTGTGCTCGAAGCATTGGTTCCGATTGCATCAGAACCTGTGTACTCTAATGCAAAATCAAATGTTTCTGAATCATTGAGTAATCCATTTTCTGCAACTGACCAGGTCTTGGTAATCTGCCTTCCAGGGCCAGAATATCCATTAACACTAATTCCCTGTGTTTGCGAATTCGCTGCAAATGCAGTTAATGACATACCCATAAGCATTGCTGTGGACAGCATAGATGCTACCAGTTTTTTAGTAAACTTTTTCATACCTTACATTCCTTTCCATATTCTAAAGCAACTTTTTTATTTCTTTTTTGATTATATATTTCTTCTTCGGATCACAGTGATAACAAGTCCCCGGATCTCGTTTTTCGATACTGCTCCCAGTGTCCTGCTGTCTCTGGACACACTGTGATCATCACTTAAAATATAATATTGCTGACTTTTAAGCGTTACTTTTCCTGTACCATTTTCATTTCCCGGGTTATACATATCTTCCTGGTTTATATCTGCCTGTGTATAACCATTTCTGACAAGCTGTCCGTCCTTCGTAATTTCCACTGTCTCACCAGGCATCGCCGCAATTCTTCCGACCATCTCTACTCCTCGCTTTTCATATACGACTACATCACCTCCCGTATATGAGTCCTGCAGGCGGTAGTATAATAACAGATCTTTGTCACCGATTGCCGGTTTCATATCGCTTCCATACTCAAATGTCACTCCGAACACACACCTGAACAGAAGCACAAGAAAGACCGCAAGAAATGCTGCTTTTCTAAGATCACTGCCACGAAGCTTCCGAAGTATCGTTCGCTGCCTTCTTTGCCGGATTACTTCTTCCGTACTACCTGCCCAGTTAGATTGTATACTCTGCTCCATGTTTCTCCTTTAATTGCATGCGAAACTTTTCTTCCTGGATAAAAAAGACTCTACGATACATTTCATCCAGAATCAGAAGCTTATCCCACACTTCCTGTTCATCAACCAGTCCAAATATTCTGTGAAATTGCATAGTTTCAATAACATGTGCAATATCCTTTACCGATGATGCATGCCTGGCTTTCTGAATCCATTCTTCATTTTTCCTCTTGTTCTTATTCTCCTTTTTGTTCTGTCTCATACATTTCTCTTTCTTCTGGCATATCCATGTCCCAATGCCAGCACTGCGATACAAAGAATCAGCACATATGGAAAAGTCATCATGGCAATCCCTGTCACTGGCTGCTGCTCCATCTGATTTGTAAATGCAGCTGTGACATTCGTATTGTCAATATTAAGCAGGATGCCATTCTCCTGGTTATATCTCTCATCAGCACCATTTACAGTAACAGAAGCCCAGTAATCTCCACTTTCTTCTTTGATCCTAACGTCTCCAGATGTGATCTGTTGTATCGTAGCTGACTCACCATTTTTCAGAACTACGCTGGCATTTCCTGACTGATTAAATATAATCTGTGAGGCATGTGTCTGTGAACAATTCTGGGTTCCATTATAAATTACATCGAATGTCTTTCCTGCCAATCTGGATGCAGTCAGTGTAAATGTAAAATGTTCGGCTGGATTTGCTGCACTACCTTTTACAGTCTTGGATATGGTCAGATTGACCGGTGTCACATCTTCTACTTTCATCTTCATCCGACTCAGATAATAGGTATTCCTCGAAACAGTCCGGTAAGAAAACTTGTTATTTGTCGGATCCACATGATAAATTCCTGCATAATCTTTATCTGCCCCATCTATCTTTGGCGTGATAGTCACCCGCCATATCCGCCCATCTTTGTCGTAGTTCAGAACAATCCGGTCTTTTTCCTCTGTCAGATATTGATAATTCGTTCCACCAAGTGCTTCTTCCACTTTTGTTTTAAAATCTGCATAAGTAACACCTGGAAGTTTTTGTTCATTGGAAGAAATTGCAAATAATGCCTGATCATTCTGATCATATAACTCCACTACATAAACCGGTGGATCTTTCTTCAGAATTCCGTCAATATGCCAGCCATCATTCTCCCGTTTTAGTACATAACCGACAAACATATTGCTTCCAAATACATTTTCAAACTTCTTCTGATCCGTACTGCTCATGGCCTGAAAAATTGCTTGTTCCCAGAGATTCGTGGCATTTTGCACCCGGTTCGCAGCATCTGCCTTATCTCCTGGATTCCAAGATTCATCACTGTCAATGGAATAGTAGATGTACCATGTCCGACCATAGTTTTTTACATAAGTCTTTACTGGCTTTTTATTCAACTGGTCCAAATTCACCGTAACCGTAAAATATGGAGTATTGTTACCCGAAGGTCCAAACTCACCCGCAGTAAAAGCTTGGTTTATCTTTTCTGGTATCGCATTACTATATCTCAGATATACTTTTGCAGTAATCTTACCTGTAGCAGGATAATTATCTGCAAGTACTGCAATATCCTGGTCATCCTGCATCGTATTGTCAATCTGATTTTCATCTATTGTAGTAGCATTTTCCTGATCTGGCATCGCCTCCTCTACAGCCTGTACAGAACTACTGTCTTCCTGTGCATCTGCCGCCAATACCTTCATCTGTGACGGCATCAGAAGGCAGAGCCCGAGGAGTAATGAAATCAAACATCTTCTTCCTCTTTTTTTCATGTCTGTAACTCCCTTTCTGTTTTTCAAAACCTTGTTTTTTCAGCCTGCCTATATATATCCTATGAAGAAAGTTTCCAGATTATTCCTAAAATGCCCAAATATTAGCTTGTTTCTCACCACCTATAGGAGTCATCTCCCATCTGATATGAAAAGCTGTACACATGACCCTTGATCTTCTGGATCACGCATACAGCTTTATGCCCCGCGTCTCTTTTTACACATCGTCTTCTTCATACAGAAAGCTAATGTATTCATAAATCTTTGCAAAATCTACTTCATATTCTCTTTTGAATATACCCACTGGAACTTTGGATCTGAATCCATAAATAGACGGTGTCACCTCTGCTTCAAAATCATACACAATAACCTTTTTCCCTTTCGGATCCACCAGCCAGTATTCCCGAACTCCTGCCTCCATATATTTTCCCAGTTTCACATACATATCTTTTTTCTTTGTAGAATCAGAGAGTATCTCCACTGCCAGATCCGGGGCTCCATATATACATTTTCTTGTAATCTTGTCCCTGTCACAGATGACCATAACATCTGGCTGCACCATAGTTTTATCGTCACAGTCAAGCTGTACGTCCATAGGTGCAGCCATGACAATGCATCTTCCTTTCTGCTGACTGATATATGACCGGATCATGTTACACAATTCCGTAGACAGAATCTGATGGATGGCAGTCGGTGAAGCCATATCATAAATCACGCCATCAATAAGTTCAACACGTCTTTCCTTCGGAATTAAATAATAATCCTCTACCGTATAATCACCCTGTCTCTTTTCAGACGTCTCTGGTAACGCCTCACCGATTCTGTCTGTATGTTTTTTCAATACCCTTTCAAGCGCAATTAAAGTTTCATATCTTGGAGATCTGGTAACTCCCGCAAGAACTTTCTGCACCGTTCCAAGCGGTACCCCCGAAAGCTCTGAAAGTTTCTCATTCGAATATCCTAATTCCTTTTTTCTTTGCTTCATCTCTTCTACCGTCATTGCATCCCCCTCCAATCCATTCAAGAATGCCTCGGCATTCTTTCCATTATATTATCATGTTTTCCATATTAATTCAATATAGTTCCAATATCATTCCGTTTTATTTCCATTTATATATGTAATTTAAGAATGCCTCGGCAGGATTGAAGAACTACAAAAAGAGGAGCGATATTGTACTAAATACAATATCACTCCTCTAATTTACATGAATGACACATCAGAATTCAAGTACACTTGAATTCTCGTATCCTTTATAGAATCAATTCTACTCTTCTGCTCCATAGAGTGTTACAAGTTTCTTCAGATACTCGTATCTCTCCATAGCCTCCTGCTCATTCTTCTTGAACAATCTTGCTGCCTTCTCCGGATTAGATCTCTTCAGTGCGTTGTAACGTACTTCTCCGTCCAGGAATTCCTGATATCCTTCTTCCTTAGGCTCTTTGCTATCCAGTGTGAACTTAGCGCCCTCTGCTGCAGGGTTGAATCTGAAGTTATTCCAGTATCCGCACTCTACTGCTAACTGCTCCTCAGTCTGAGCTTTGCTCATACCTTTCTTAATACCATGGTTGATACATGGAGCGTAAGCAATGATGAGTGATGGTCCCGGATAAGCCTCTGCCTCTGCAATTGCTTTTACAGTCTGGTTATAATCAGCACCCATAGCGATCTGTGCAACATATACATAACCGTAACTCATTGCGATTCCTGCAAGGTCTTTCTTCTTTGTCTCTTTACCACCAGCTGCGAACTGTGCTGTAGCACCTGTCTTAGTAGCCTTTGAAGCCTGTCCACCTGTGTTAGAATAAACCTCTGTATCGAATACCATGATGTTAATATCCTCACCACTTGCAAGAACATGGTCTACACCGCCAAATCCGATATCGTAAGCCCATCCGTCTCCTCCGAAGATCCACTGGGATTTCTTAGC
>OLQI01000251.1_pt1 | contig 56013 bp, 48 predicted proteins | sample 1672171 | NCBI WGS metagenome assembly OLQI01 (sample SAMEA3136655, study PRJEB25190) | human gut metagenome
TTTAAGCTAGCCGCTAACTTCGGCTATAATTCACGAGGGTCAGCTGACCCTCGCGAAAGCCTACGTAAGCGTCGGATCTTAAAGCTTGCCCTAACCGCCCACACAGTGTTGCCCACCCCTGGTGCCCGCCTCCTTCTGCTGAGTACTGACATCTCCACTACACCTACCTTACTTTTTATACCCTATTGTCCCTTTATTATTGCCAATATGTTCCCCACCCAGCCCTTCCCGTGGCCAACACTCAGAAAGTCCGCACTTACCCGATAAGGACAGACAGCCTTTTGCTGGCGTCCTTAGCCGAGATGAGATCCAGTCCTTAGAAGAACTTGACAGTGAGCGGCTCTCCGCGAACTGGCACCTTAGTTCTTCTTAGGACTTAGCTCAGATCGGCGTTGCCAGCGGTTGGCTGGTCTTATTGCGTAAGCGTGAACTTTCGTCCGCCCCACCAGTAATCATTCATCCTGCCATCTGTTATATCCCTTCCCCACTACCAATACCTTCCCCACACAACCACCTCCCCCGCCGCCAACACCCAGAAAGTCCGCACTTACCCGATAAGGACAGACAGCCTTTTGCTGGCGCCCTTAGCCGAGATGAGATCCAGTCCTTAGAAGAACTTGACAGTGAGCGGCTCTCCGCGAACTGGCATCATAGTTCTTCTTAGGACTTAGCTCAGATCGGCGTTGCCAGCGGTTGTCTGGCCTTATCGGGTAAGTGCGGACTTTCGTCCGGTTTTCCAATAGGTATATCCACCAAAATCAAAATTGGGTCACCAAACCAATGATTGATATCCAACGCAATAAAAAACGCCCCGCCGGAAAGCTTCCCCTCTCCCGACAGGGCATTAAACACATTCTATAGTTTACAGTGCCGGTACATCCGTCCTCCGCGGATCCAGTATCTGGCTCGCATCGAACAGATCACTCGTCCGGTTCACATCTCCGTGAACATCATTCCACAGCCGATATCCATCCAGATTCCGTCTGCCCTGACGCACATAATTATCCCGGATCTGTAAGAAATACTGACTCGAATCCACATTACAATAAAAATGGAAGCCCTGACTGCTCAAATAATTAAACTTCTCATTATCTGTTGTATAATCATGCCAGTCCGCCAGATCCTGTCCATGTGCAAAAATAATGGTATCCGTTCCGCCAACCAACGGAGCTACATACTCCAGCCACTTCTGCGTATCCGTCTGGATCCGCTCCATGCTTGCATCTCCGATCCGGATATGACCCCAGGTATGACTTGCGAATTCCCAGCCATCATCCTTGATCGCATCTGCCACCTTCTTTGCCTCAGCACACTCGTCATCCCAGTTAAAGTCCGGATGCGCATCCAGCCATGCCTGCTGATCAGCGGTCAGATTCTCATGAGTCTTATAAGCGATATCCGTACGATAACCCAGGATTCCATCATAACCGGTCAGTGCGATCATACCCTTTGCACCGTGATAAGATGCATCCGGATGCTCTGCAATAAACTGATCCAGAAGCGGAACACAGTCATAAGCGCCCGTTACAGTTGTTCCATCTGCCTGCACATACTCACAGGTAGGTTTTCCATTTTCATCCAGCACGATCTTCGAAGCAATACCTCTTCCATCGTAACTGTGATAATAACTCAGATCATCCAGCGACATCACGAATGCTTTTTTACCAGCCGGAAGCTTCAGTTCCGTATTTGGCGTAAAATGCACTGTACCATCCGCATCCGTTGTCTCGACCACCAGGTCTCTCAGGCGAACCAGCACATATCCGTTATCATACATTGCCTGCGTGATCTTATTAAACTCATCCACCGTAGTCATCCACTGCTTGAAACCGGCTGCAATACTGTCATCTCCCGCAAAACCACGATCCGGATCCACGATCAGAGAATGATAGAAAATATGAGTCACCTCATCCATGTTAACCGGAACACAGCTGTCCTTCGTTGCCTGATACTCAGCGATCTTTGCCGTGATCTCTGGGTCATCAGCTGCACCCTCCACGCCATTTAACATCTCGATCGCACCATCATAATCATACGTAGCTGCCAGATACTTGGCCTGCTCCATCGCCGTCGTTTTTGCATCTGTTGCAGGTGCTGCCGTATCCTGTGCGTCGGAAGAAGCATCGTCTCCTGTTTCCGTATCATCCGTAGCATCTGCGCCATCCTGACTCTGCTCCGTATCCGGTTTCTGTGTACTTCCCTGCGCCTGATCCTTTTTCAGAGTCTTCGCCAGAAAGAAAATACATACTGCCAGAACAACCAGTAAAAGGATCAGAACCACCGATTTCATCACCATGGATTTTTTCTTCTTCTTTTTCTTCAAAGCTTTCTTATCCATCTTCTCACTCATTTTTATTTATACTCCTTTCTTCTTTGTCTGGATGCCTCATACATCAGAATAGCTGCTGCCACCCCGGCATTCAGAGACTCCAGCTGCCCCTTCATCGGAATCCTGATCAGACAGTCTGCCTGACCGGCTGTTGCATCTGTCAGACCATTTCCCTCATTTCCAATCAAAAATGCGGTTCCTCCGACATACGATTGCTCATCATACCAGCCTTTTCCTTTCAGATGTGCCGCATAAGAACGAATCCCCTGCTTTTTGAACCATGCAAATACATCCTGAAGATCCGGTGCGATCACAAAAGGTACCCGGTAAACAGAACCCATAGTAGAACGGATTGTTTTGGGATTATAAATATCCACACAATTGGTGCTCATAAAGATACCGTCCACCCCGGCTCCCTCCGCTGTCCGGAAAATCGTCCCCATATTTCCCGGATCCTGAAGATCCTCAAGGACAAGAAACAACGGATGTTCCTTCTCACCCATCAGTTCCTCCATAGTATAATGATACTGTCGCACAACCGTGAGTACCCCCTGTGGTGTCAGTGTATCACTCATCTGTGCAAACACCGAATCTTTCACCACTTCGTAAGGAATCCCCTGTAAAAGAGCCTCATGCTCCGGATCCTCCAGAAAGTTTTCAGACACATATGTCTTCACCAGCCGATCCCTTGGAACCTCCCTGAACATCCGCAGACCTTCCACAATAAAAACATCCTGTTTTCTGCGCTCCCGGGCTTTCTTATTCAGCTGGATCATCTGTTTTACCTGCGCATTACTGCTGCTTGTTATCATAGTATACCCATTCCTTTGTTTTCTATATAAGTTCCATGCAAGCACGGACTCTGACTCGTTGCCCGCGAGTCAAAATCGGTCCACCGGACCAATTATTGACATGCAATGCAAAAAGGCGGCATACCGACTCAGAAGGTATGCCGCCGTTATTCTCGCCTTATTATTTGGAATAGTTTGCAGACAGAGATTTTGCAACTTCGTACTGATATTCGGAAATACCTTTTTCCATAGCCAGTGCTTCATTGATATCAAAGTCCACATATTCGCCGTTTTTGTATCCAACGACACGTTTTGTTTTTCCTTCAGCCAGCAGATCTACTGCATAAGATCCCATCATAGAAGCATGTACACGGTCGATACATGTCGGATTACCACCACGCTGCATATGACCCAGAATCGTTGCACGGGTTTCAATACCGGTAGCTGCCTCAATACGTTTTGCCATGCTGCTGGAATGTCCGATACCCTCTGCATTGATGATAATGTGATGCTTTTTACCACGTTTTCTTCCTTCGATGATATTGTTGATCAGCTTCTGTTCGTCGTAATCATATTTTTCCGGAAGAAGAATATCTTCTGCACCGTTGGCAATACCACACCACAAAGCCAGATAACCTGCATTTCTTCCCATAACTTCGATGACACTGCAACGCTCATGAGAAGTAGAAGTATCACGTACTTTATCGATTGCTTCCATAGCAGTGTTCACAGCGGTATCAAAACCGATGGTATACTCTGTACATGCGATATCCAAGTCGATGGTTCCCGGAATACCAACTGCGTTGATTCCCAGGTTTGCCAGCTTCTGCGCACCTGCAAAAGAACCGTCACCACCGATAACTACCAGACCGTCAATACCGTGTTTTCTGCAGATATCAGCTGCTTTTTTCTGTCCTTCTTCTGTTCTCATCTCTGCACAACGTGCAGTATACAGGATAGTACCACCACGACCGATGATATCAGATACATCTTTTGCAGTCATATCAATGATTTCTTCATTCAGCAATCCGTCATATCCTTTCAGGATACCTTTCATCTTCAGTCCTTTGCTCAGTCCACGACGAACAACCGCACGGATTGCAGCATTCATTCCCGGAGCATCTCCTCCACTTGTCAATACGCCAATGGTCTTGAGTTCTTTTGCCATAATGTTCCCTCCACTAATATATCTAATCTAATACCGGATAACGCATCATCCGGCTCTATCGCCTTATCGTTTTATATTTTAATGCATATGAAGCTGTTTTTCAATACTCTTTTCCACAACTTTGACATTTTCCGCGCCGTATTTTTTCCGTAAAATACCAAGCAGATTATCCTCGATTTCCACGCTTCGCGAGGCCGGGAGATGTTTCATCTGTTTTTCTGCCCGCAGATACACCACCACATGATCGCTGCCGTCGGACTGGCGCAGGGTATCATAGAGTTCTGCCACCTCCTGCTCGTACTGTTTCCGGTCGGCAAACTGGATCCACAGTTCCCGCGGCACCTGATCGAAGGAGACGATTTTTTCGCAGATCAGCTTACTCGCCTTGTCATCCTCCGCCGACACATTTCCCATGATAAACACTTTGGAATCCGTCTCGATCAGTGCGACATTTCTTTCATAATCTCTTGGAAATACGACTACTTCCACCGTTCCCACCAGATCTTCCAGTGTGATAAATGCCATAACTTTATTGTTTTTCGTATATTTGATCGTTTTTTCTGTGATCATGCCGCCGACGATCACTTTTGCTCCGTCTCTCACCTTTGGCAGACCGCTCTCTTCCATCGGATAAAAGTCCGAGGTAGCTGCCGTGATATTCTTTTTCCAGACATCTGCATACTCTTCCAACGGATGGCCGCTGATATACACACCAAGCACCTCTTTTTCAAATGCCAGCTTGCTTTCTTTCGCGTACTCTCCCACATCCGGCAGGCGGATCTCAAAGCTCTTTTTATCCTCTTCTCCCATGATATCAAACAGACTCATCTGACCGGTCATCGAAGATTTTTTCTCCTGATTGACCGTATCCATCACCTGCACATAGATCATCATAAACTGCTTTCTCGTTCCGCCAAAGCTGTCAAAGGCTCCCGCTTTGATAAAGTTTTCAATGGTTCGCTTATTCACTTCTTTTCCGCTTAACCTCTGACAAAAGTCTTTGAGTGAGGAAAATAAACCGCCCCGCTCTCTCTCTTCCACGATTGCTTCCATCACCGGTTTTCCGATTCCTTTCACAGCTGCCATTCCATACCGGATGCTGCCGTCTTCTACAGAAAAGCTGCCGGTACTGCGGTTGATGTCCGGCGGCAGGATCCTGATCCCCATCTGCCGGCAGTTTAAGATATACTCGGATACCTTAGACGGATTATCGATACACGAGGTCATCAGCGCCGCCATGAACTCCACCGGATAATAATATTTTAACCAGGCAGTCTGATACGATACCACCGCATAAGCTGCAGCGTGTGACTTGTTAAATGCATACTTGGCAAAATCCGTCATTTCATCATAGATTTTATTTGCCACCTGCTCGCTGATTCCGTTTGCGATACAGCCTGGAACACCTTCCTCCTCATTGCCGTACACAAAGTTTTCCCTCTCTTTTGCCATGACCGCCGCTTTCTTCTTTGCCATGGCACGCCGTACCAGATCGCTTCGTCCCAGCGTATACCCGGCCAGATCACGCACAATCTGCATAACCTGCTCCTGATAAACGATACAACCATAGGTCGGTTCCAGAATCGGCTCTAACTGCGGACAGTCATAAGTAATCTGATCCGGTGCATTTTTCCCTTTGATATACTGAGGGATAAAATCCATCGGACCCGGACGGTACAGGGAGATTCCGGCAATGATATCTTCCAGGCTCTTCGGTTTCAGCTCCTTCATGAAGTTTTTCATACCGGTACTTTCCAGCTGGAACACACCCTCACACTTTCCGCTTCCGATCATTCCGAGTACCGCCTGGTCGTTATAATCAATCTTCGACAGATCCAGTTCGATTCCTTCGCTTTTCTGCGCCAGTTTTACCGCATTCTGGATCACGGTCAGCGTGCGCAATCCAAGAAAATAGGAATAGGTAAGGAACAACCTCAGCATTACCTGTTTGGTGTCCTTTTCCCCTCCTTCACACTGTGCGTGCGACTTTCACCGCACACAGCGTTCCATCGTAAATAGTAGTCTTCGGTAAACTACTTTCGAATATTGTCAGATATTAACCGTTAAATTTGTTGCGATATTTTTCAATATTTTTTAGTGTTTTTTCTGACAGACTTGTTGACTCTGTATTACTATGAATTAAATCGTGACAATATTGGTGAACTGTGATTAAATTCTTCACTTTGTTCATTTGGTTCATAGGCAACTTCTTATCAACATGGTGAAATCTTGCTTCGTTTGGTTCAACATATCCTCCGCAAATCTTACATTTCCCCTTGTCTCTGTTGTATGTGTATGGTCTATTCATAAAGTATTCAAAGTTGTATAGTGGATTTTTGCTCATTCTTATATAGAATGCGTGTGTTGTCGAATTAACTTCATCCGTTCGCACTTTTAATCCCTTTTTTCTCATCCTCTTGTTATAAAGCTCCCTACCTTCGGGTGTATATGGTGTTTCATTTTGATTTTTACATCTTGGGTTATCCCATTTTGCAAAATTTATATCAGTGACTCCTATATACATATCTTTATATTTGATTGCAGGTATGTTGGCTTTATGCCCATAGTGCAGTCCAATAAGATTTGAAACTTCGTTGGCTCTAGTCCATTGACCTCCATATCGTTTAAGTGACTTATAGGCTGTATATTTTAACAACCAGGCATATTTTCGAATCACTACACTAATTTGGTCGCACATACTATAATAATTGATGAGTCCTACAATGATTGAATTTACTCGGTTGATGTTCTCAATAAGTCTATCAGCATCCAAAGTCGATGTTTTCCTGATATAAAATATTTCACGACTTAAATCCTTCATCTTCCTTTTGAATCTTTCACTTTCAGGTGAAACTTTATTAACCCATTTCCCATTTTTCTTTACCATTCGGATTTCTACCCCTAGGAACTTAATGGGTTTACTACAGACGTTGGTAATTAATGTCTTTTCCTCAGATAAATCAAGCTTCAAAGTATCATGTAGATACTTCTTTGCTTTAAACTTTAGTCTTTCTGCATCCTCTTGGCTATCCGTTAGAATAACCCAGTCATCTGCATATCTGACATAATAGCAGGTTTTGAGATTGCTGTGCTTTCTCATTGCTGATATTTCACTATCTCTTCTGGAATGCGGTTTTTTAAGTTTTTTCCTTTCAAAATCACCTGTCATAAAATTATCGAATCGGTTTAGATAGATGTTTGCAAGTAGTGGTGATATTATTCCTCCTTGTGGGGTTCCTAATTCACTTTTACTACATTCATCCATTACACCAGCTTTTAGCATTTGCTTAATGATACTAAGCACTCGCTTATCTCTGATACCAAGATTCCATAAGCTGTTTATCATTGTATTGTGGTCTATATTGTCAAAGAAGCCTTTTATATCTCCTTCAATGACCCAATAACATTTAGCATGGAAGTTTATGTGTTTGATTCTTGCTATCGCCATATCAGCTGACCTCATTGGTCTGAAGCCATATGAATGTTCAAAGAACTGGGCTTCTGCAATTGGCTCAATGATGTTTCTCACACATTCTTGAATTATCCTATCAATAATCGTTGGAATTCCAAGTGGTCTTTTTTCAGACTTACCAGGTTTAGGTATCCATACTCTTCGCACCATACTAGGATTGTAGTCATATAATTTTGCTCTCACAATTTCTATAACTTCATCAAACCCCTTATTTAAGTAATCATCAATTTCCTTCTCATCTATACCAGCAGTATGACTACCTTTGTTGGCTTTGATTTTATGGATTGATGTAATTATATTAGCTTCTGATGCTATAATTTCAAGAATACCTGTAAAGTTGCTTTTTATATCACTTTCATAGTTTTCCTTTGTCTTCAAATAAATGTCTTGTAAGAGTTTGTTAAGTTCTGCTTCATTTGACGGAACCTTGTTAAGTTTTGTCCCCAACAGCATCACCTCCGTGACACTTTATATTGGTTAGTTCGTTTCGCTCAGCGGCTACCTTAGCAATTAAACTATTCTTACAATATTCTATTTACGACTATGCCCCTTCCCTCCAATGGCTTATCACCACCTTCATTGGTACTACGGGCTGCTGCCCCTTGAATTCATAAGTCATTTCCTACTTATTAGAATCATTGGCACTTAACTGCCTTAACATTTTCTTTCAAGGTTCAATTGTTCCATTAGTTTTATCCTTTATTATAATAACTTAGCTTCTGTCTTTAACCCGCTAACCGTTCTTTCTTCCTTTAGTCGAATGGAATCAGAACTAATATCGTCTGTGCGATAAAAATAGTAGTCTCAATGGACAATAATACTACTACGATTAGTTTCCCGATAGGGACAACCCATTTTTCAATGGGGTCTTAAATTACGAGCCTTTCATACGACAGTTCCCGGTGAGTAAGCATATTATTTTTTAAAGATTATTCATCTTAAGGACCCCCGACTTACTTCGTCACCATACTTCTTACTCTATACTTTCAAACGGGCGGGTTCTAACCACTTTTGTACCAATTTTACTTATATATTTCATCCATGTAGGTTTCTTTTCAGCCGACTTTACCGAGCTTTATACCATTTAGCGTTAAGGCTAAACAGCATATCGGAGTCTCAGGGTAGGAATATCGACATTTATTCCTCAAGTGGAATTTCACCACTCTATATCAAACTAATAGTTAAACAAGTTCATTACTCTATCTTTTCCAGCAGGTGGGTTCTGACCACTTTTGTACCAACTGTATTCCAATATTTCATTTCCTTGCTCCGCTAACTTGTTTCCATCTCTGGAGTGTTTCGTTAGCGAACAATTCGCACATCCATTTTCAGAAGTCCCAGTTCTTCCAGCGTCGTCATCGTAAACTGCGTTGTGATCGAACCGTCTGAGGCACGGGAAAGCGGCACATATTCATCCACTGCTTTCTGACTGATCACCACGCCGGCGGCATGCATCGACGTATGCCGCGGCAGACCCTCCAGGCGTTTGGACATATCGATCAGATAATGGATCTGCTCATCACCCTCGTACTGATTGCGAAGTTCCGGATTCATTTTCAGTGCTTTATCAATCGTGATATTTAACTCATTCGGGATCATCTTTGCGATAGTATCCACCTGCGCATACGGAAAGTCCAGCACTCTTCCCACATCGCGGATCACGCCGCGAGCCGCCATCGTACCAAAAGTAACAATCTGCACCACACGGTCCTTCCCGTATTTTCTCACCACATAATCAATAACTTCCTGTCTCCGTTCGAAACAGAAGTCAATATCGATATCAGGCATGGATACTCGTTCCGGGTTCAGGAAACGTTCAAACAGCAGCTGATACCGGATCGGATCCAGCTGTGTGATCCCCAGAGAATAAGAAACGATACTTCCTGCCGCAGAACCACGTCCAGGTCCTACCATGATATCATTATCTCTCGCATATTTGATAAAATCCCATACGATCAGGAAGTAATCCACATATCCCATGGTTTTAATTGTATTTAATTCATAGGTCAGACGTTCTTTCAGTTCTTCCGTCACCGGGTGATATTTCTCCTCCAGCCCCTCCCAGCAAAGTTTATTCAGATATTCCCAGGAAGTATAGCCGTCCGGGACATCATATTTCGGCAGCTTAGTCACGCCAAATTCGATCTCCACATGACACCGGTCACCGATCTTTTTTGTATTTTCCAGAGCCTGCGGCGCATATGGAAACAGTGCCGCCATCTCTTTTTCTGATTTGACGTAGTACTGACCACCTTCATAGCGCATGCGGTCCTCGTCCTGCACTTTTTTCCCTGTCTGGATACAGAGAAGGATATCATGGGAGCCTGCATCTTCCGCATAGGTATAATGTACATCATTCGTACATACCAGTTCGATCCCTGTCTCACTGCTCATACGCACCAGCTGCTGGTTGACTATCTCCTGCTCCCGGATTCCATGATTCTGTAATTCCAGAAAGAAATTATTCTTTCCGAAAATCTCCTGATAACGCAGTGCCGCTCTTTTTCCTTCCTCATACAGACCTCTGGCCAGGAATCTGGGAATCTCACCGGCGAGGCAGGCACTTAACGCGATAATCCCCTCATGATATTTTTCCAGAACTTCCAGATCCACTCGCGGCTTATAGTAATACCCTTCCACAAAACCTGCAGAAACAATCTTCATCAGATTACTGTATCCCTGATTATTCTCCGCCAGCAGCACCAGATGATAATACCGGTCTTCTCCGTGCTGCATCTCTTTATCAAAACGGGAACCGGGCGCCACGTAGACCTCACATCCGAGGATCGGGTTGATTCCGGCTTCCTTTGCCGCCCGATAAAAATCAATACAGCCATACATCACACCGTGATCTGTGATCGCCGCACTGTCCATCCCCAGTTCTTTCACCCGGGCTACATATTCTTTGATCTTATTGGAACCGTCCAGCAAGCTGTATTCCGTATGCACATGCAAATGTGTAAATCCCATCGGTTTTCCTCCTATATCCTGTACCAAATAAAACGCAAAAGTCTGGCCGGTACTACGCCGTCCAGACTTTCCTGCATTTACTCTTTTCCTGTTTTTCGTGCCAGTACATTCAGCCAGAGCTTATCCGACTTTTCTGACCGCACATCCTGTGTGGTCCATATATCAACCACTTCCAGTTCCGGATATTCTTCCATCAGACTCTGCAGTTCCCTTCTGTTGTAGTCATGGAAATAACGTCCATGATAGATTCCATCCCGGTCGCCTCTATGTACGGAAAAATAAAGTACACCGTTTTCCTTCAGCGCCTGTACAAGTTTCTTCATAACCTTGCGCATCTCATCTTCCGTCAGATGAATCAGTGAGGCACACGCCCAGATCCCATCAAAGACATCATCGAATTCCATCTCGTCATAGGTCATCTGCAATACTTCTTTGTCTGTGTTTACCTCTGCAAGTTTACACATCTCTTCTGAGCCATCCATCGGTGTTACATAAAATCCATATTCTTCCAATAACAGGGTGTCCCTTCCGGAACCGCATCCCAGATCCAACACTTCTGCATTCTCCGACTCCTCGGACAGGAGTTCCACAAACGGCTTCATAACCTCTTCCATGCTCGCATCTACTGTTTCTTCATAATAGGGCACCGCATACCGGTTATAATAGTCTATCGAGTCCAACGATAATCCTCCTTTTATTACTCAGACAGTTGTTTTCTTTTCCAACTGCATACTATCTTTTTACTGTCAACAGTCATACCTTACATCTTCCCGCTTCTTCCACAGGATCCTGACTGCAAAGTGTTACCAAAATATACTGTATAGTATAGCAACTGCCGCCTAAAAAATCAAGTAAATACGTTTATCCTGGATCTTGATTTTCTTCTCTTTTAACAAATGACCGACCGCACGTTTAAATGCCGCTTTGCTCAGTCCGAATTCCCGCTTGATCACCTCCGGTGACACTTTGTCATCAAACGGCAGCACACCTGCATACTCACCAATTACCTTTAACACCAGTTCGGAATCTTCATCCATCTGCTGGTATGCTTTTTTTCTCGGAGAAAGATTCAGTTTGCCGTCTTCTCTTACATTTGTCACACGGCAGCTTACCTTCTCACCCGGACGGTACTGTCCCTGCGCCTCTGTCTTCGGGATCAGACCGGAATACTGATCATCAACTGCCACAAAAACTCCGAAATTGTCGCTGATCTCATAGATTCTTCCCTCTACCTGGTCTTCTACCACATACGGAGACTGCGTTTTCAGGTACGGATATACTTTCATGGTCGCGCAGAGCCGGTCACTCTTGTCGATATACAAGGCAACCAGCACTTCCTGATCCTTTTTCACCTTTACGGTCTGCTCTTTATATGGAAGCAACAGATCTTTTTCCAGACCCCAGTCCAGAAATGCTCCGATTTTCCCAACTTCCGCAACTTTTACCACTGCTGTCTGATGAAGCTCCAGAGCCGGTACTCTTGTCGTCGCGATCAGGCGGTCTGCGGAATCCCGATAGATAAATACTTCCAGTTCATCACCTACTTTTGTCTCCGCCGGTACCTGTTTCGCCGGCAGAAGAACCCTCTCCTGTTCCTTCGCATCTGCCTTTTCTCCAAGATAGACACCGAATTCCACTTTTTTTACTACCTGTAATTTCTGTCTTCTTCCTAATTCAATCATGATCGTTCCTCCGTAACTGTGTTCACGCAGACTCCTGCGTGTGTATTTGTGTGATCTCAGACTGTCTTGCATTCGTCAGCCATTCATCTGATATCTGTTGTTTCCTGCATATTTCACGAAATGGCAATCTTTTCATTCTGTCATTGCTTATTTCTGCTTCATTATAATATATTTTGCAGACTTCTCCCAGTAATTTCTTCATTTCCTGGTAATTTCTTTCTATATCTCTCTACTTTTCACTTCTTATGTTCAGGAAAATTCCACCACCGCATATGGCTCTTTCTCTTCATTACATAAAGCAACCACATAGCTGTCCTCTGTTTTCGAAACCATTGGGAAAATCTGATCTCCAAGCACTGCCTGTCTCTTATATTCTGCCCGCAGTCTCTGCACTTGAAAATCAGCCGGGATGTATTCCTGCGACAATCGGATATACTGTGCATTGTTTACATGATGATTGGAGTCCAGATGATACTGGCGGACGGTAAAGCCTCCCATCTCCTGCCGCTCCTCCGGAATCCGGATTCTTCTTCCCAGCGGTTTCATATCCAGTTTCTCCTCCACCGGATATGCTGCCCGTTCTTCCTCTGATGCCTTTACCGGATGTCCGGTTTTCACATCGATATATGCCCAGCTTGAGTCCGCACAAGCCAGGACTTCCCCATCCAGTGTTTCCATCAGGAAATTACGCTCTCCGACAAATCCCCGGAATCCATGCGGCCAGGTGGAGATCCGTATGCTTTCCCCAAGGTCAGCTGCTCTCCTGAATTCAATCTGCCAGCCGGTCAGCACCCAGGCTCTTCCCAATTCTTCCTGCACGGCCGTACCTCTTCCTACCGACTCCGAATGAAATACACTACAGTCCTGAAAATAATTCAGCACACTGTAAAGTGTCATCCTGGTATCCTCGCCAACTTCACTGTAACGGACTTTACTTTCAAATGCATACATCGTGACCCTTCCTCCTGTAATCTTTCGTTTCTCTTCCTGCCGATCCGGGATTCTTCCCGGCGCATCCTCGCGGAGCGTTTTTTTGCCGAAGAGCACTTTTCTGTAAAGCAAGAAAAAAGCCTTGGATCACTATCCAAGGCTTAGAGCTGGGCTACAAGGATTCGAACCTTGAAATGACGGAGTCAGAGTCCGTTGCCTTACCATTTGGCGATAGCCCATTGTCTTTTATGCTTTGCTTTTTATCTGTATCGCTCAGCGACAAGATGTATTATATAGCACCTTTCAGAAAAATGCAAGTGTTTTTTTTAATTTTTTTTAAAAATTTTTTTAACCTGTTTTCAGAGCGTTTTTTTCGTATTTTCATCTCCACATTTTTCAGACGTATTCCCATTCCATTTCCCTCCCACAGGTTTACTTTATTTTTTCAAAATGGTATACTATACAAAATTGATAACTGTTCTGTATCTTCTATTATAAGTACAAAGAGCGCCTGTAACATCTGCCCCGTACACCGGATGTATATACTGACACCGAACAGTTACAGAAGTTGCCGAGTCTGATCGGACACCAATAACGATATGGAGGTACGCCATGAGAGCGCTGGATTTAACCTTATTAACTGATTTATATGAATTAACCATGATGCAGGGATACTTTAAAAACCCTACCGATCAGGTTGTTGTATTTGATGCTTTCTACAGACAGAACCCGTGTGACGGCGGTTATGCCATCGCAGCCGGCCTGGAACAGGTCATCGAATATATCCGTGACCTGCACTTTTCTCCGGACGATGTGGAATATCTGCGGGGACTGAATCTGTTCGATGATGATTTTCTGGAATATCTGAGAGGATTTCACTTTACCGGTGATATTTATGCCATCCCGGAAGGAACCGTTGTATTCCCGAGAGAACCGCTCTTAAAAGTAGTTGCTCCTGTCATGGAGGCACAGCTGGTGGAAACTGCAATCTTAAATATCATCAACCATCAGAGTCTGATCGCCACCAAAGCCTCTCGCGTGGTTTACGCTGCAAAGGGTGACGGTATCATGGAATTCGGTCTTCGCCGTGCCCAGGGCCCGGATGCCGGTATCTACGGTGCAAGAGCTGCTGTGATCGGCGGCTGCGTGGGAACTTCCAACGTGCTGACCGGAAAGATGTTCGGTGTCCCGGTCAAAGGTACGCACGCACACAGCTGGATCATGAGCTTTCCGGATGAATATACCGCGTTCAAAACCTATGCAAATCTGTATCCGAATGCCTGCCTGCTTCTGGTAGATACCTATGACGTTCTGGACTCCGGTGTGCCAAACGCCATCCGTGTCTTCAAAGAAATGAAAGAAAAAGACCCTAACTTCCATGGATACGGTATCCGTATCGACAGCGGTGACCTGGCTTATCTGTCAAAGAAAGCTTACGAGATGCTGGAAGCTGCAGGATTCGGCGATGCGATCATCTCCGCTTCCAGTGACCTGGATGAATACCTGATCGACAGCCTGAAAGCCCAGGGCGCCACAATCAATTCCTGGGGTGTCGGCACGAACCTGATCACCTCCAAAGACTGTCCGGCATTCGGCGGTGTCTACAAACTGGCAGCCATCAAAGATAAGGACGATGAAGATTTCGTACCGAAGATCAAACTTTCTGAAAACACAGAAAAAATCACAAACCCGGGAAATAAAACCATTTACCGTATCTATGACAAAGCAACCGGCAAGATCCGTGCCGATCTGATCTGTATGGTTAACGAAACCTTTGATGAAAGTAAAGATATGATCATCTTTGATCCGATTGAAACCTGGAAAAAAACCAAGATCAAAGGCGGCACTTACACCCTGCGTGAACTTCTCGTTCCGGTATTCCAGAAAGGTCTGTGTGTCTACACTTCTCCTTCTGTTATGGAGATGCAGGCAATCTGCAAAAAAGAGCAGGAAACCCTGTGGCCGGAGACACGCCGTCTTGTAAATCCACAGAAAGTATATGTGGATCTGTCCGACAAGCTGTATAAAGTAAAATCCCAGCTGTTGGAAGAGATGAGTATGAAAGCACTGGATCTGCAGTAAACAACTCCTGTATAGCCAACGCCCCCACCTGTACAGTGGGGGCGTTAATTACTGCGTGAAAACCACATCAAAGACCGTTCCGCCGGACGAGCCGGACTGAACGGTGATACTGCCGTCATGTACACGCACGATCTCACGAACCAGAGCCAGTCCCAGGCCTACCCCTCCAAGCTCCCGACTTCTGGATTTGTCTACACGAAAGAATGGTTCAAACACCCGTTCCTTCAGTTCATCCGGAATTCCGCTTCCGGTATCTTCTACGGACAGACAGATATTTTTTCCCTTCCGATATGCGGTTACAGTAACCTGCCCACCGAAACGATTGTATTTGATCGCATTCTCAACAAGATTGTATACCATCCGATAAATCAAAATATCACTTCCGATCATAGTGATATCTTTACAGTTTCCAACCAGTTTTATTTCCTTTTCCTGGGCGAGCGGTTCCAGATCCACCAATACCTCATCGACAAGATCAGCAACGGCAATAGTTTCATCCCGTCCTACCGTTTGAAGTTCACTCATATCGAGCAGTGTCTTGACCATTTTGCTGAGCCGGCCGTTTTGTTCCGTAACCATCTTTATCGTCTGTAAGGTGTCACCATCGCTGCCGGGATGTGGAGTGGAATTATATACATCGAGCTGTACCTGCATAACAGATAAAGGAGTTCGAAGCTCATGTGCTGCATTTGCCGTAAATTGTCTCTGTATCTCAAAAGCACCCGCAAGACGTTCCAGCATCTTGTTATACGAAATACGAAGCTGGTTCAGTTCTTTCACTTTATTTTCTTCAATTCGCGAATCCGCCAGATTTTGTGCCTGTACTTCCTCGATTTTTTCAGAAAATTCACGAATGGGTCTGAGTGCATGACCACTGATAAAATAAGTAGCTACACCGCCAAGAAGCGCCAGTAAAGCAGAAAGGATCAAACTGTTTTTTTTGTAGTCAGCTTTATTGTTGTACACCTGAACAGAGAAATCCTTTGCAAACTCATCCCACTTATCCTCCGGAATGCTGATATATATCTGATCCGAATCATCTGTGTCGCCATCCCCGACACGCTCTCCGACATCATCTCCCCGGGCATCCACAGTCTCCTGCAGAGAATCGATATAATAAATCCCGTTTTTATAGACAAGCAGCGTCAGACAACCACAGACCAACGCAATATACAGGGTAATGATACAGGTAAGTCTCCACTGCAACGATATTTTTTTCATCGATCGGACTCCTCTCTTATTTGATAGCCTTCACCCACTTTGTTCAGAATCGGATCATATCCAAGTACAGCCCTGAGCTTACGTCTGAGCGAAGACATATGTACGCGGATGGATCCGCTGAAGCTGTCCACAGATGCATCCCAGACATGCTCGATCAACTCTTCCTGACTTACCGGTCTTCCAAGGTGAAGAAGCAGATATTCCAAGATTCCGTTTTCTTTTCTTGTGAGGGAAACCAGGGTTCCTTTTGCATAGGCCTCTCGTTTGATGGTATCGAATCTTATCCCGCCGCTTTCCAGGCAGACATCCTTCTGCACAAATTTTCTTCTTGTAAGACTGCGGATCCGTGCTTCCAGCTCCTGCAGATGGAACGGCTTTTCCATATAATCATTTGCCCCGGCATCAAGTCCTTCCACTTTATCTGCGATCTGCCCTCTTGCAGACAGGATCAGAACCTTCGTCTCCTCATTTTCCTTCCGGAGTTCTTTCAGAAGATCCATCCCATCCATGCCGGGCAGATTGAGATCCAGAACGATCAGATCATAATTCTCTGCCAGGATGCATTCAAGAGCCTCCGCCCCATCGTAACAGGTATCCACCTCATACCCGGCAGCGTACAGACTTCTGGCAACCGTGTCACACATTTGTTTCTCATCTTCAACGATTAATAATCTCAAAATTTTTTCACCCACCCATTTCTTAACAATTATTTTACAACAGCTATTGTATAATATCGAAGTCAGCTGGTCAATCAATACAACAAATAAAAGGAGCAACCATATTTTGAAGTGCAAACAAATATCTCAAATCGTTCTGGTCATCACAGGCATAGCGATGATGAGCTACGGTGCGGTCAGAGGGGAAGCGGCTGCAGTGCTTGGAAAAGCAATTAAATTATGTCTGGAGTGTGTCGGAATTGGATAAGAAAAAGAACTTACGATCAAAGAAAATAGCCGGAATACGTGGATGGATACAGGCAGCGGCCACACTGCTTACCAATATTCATATTCCCAATTTCTTTCAGGGCAAAATATATCAGGGCAAGGCGAAAACGGTATGCGTCCCCGGGTTAAACTGTTATTCCTGTCCTGCTGCCACGGGAGCGTGTCCCATCGGAGCCTTTCAGGCGGTTGTCGGATCATCCAGATTCAAGTTTTCCTACTACATAACCGGGTTTCTGATTCTACTCGGAGTGACACTGGGAAGATTTATCTGTGGCTTTTTGTGTCCCTTTGGATGGTTTCAGGATCTGCTTCACAAAATTCCCGGAAAGAAATTTTCCACAGCCAGGCTGAAGCCGCTGCGGTATCTGAAATACATCATCCTTGTAGTTTTCGTGATCCTTCTGCCGATGCTTGCAACAAACTCGATCGGAATGGGAGATCCCTTCTTCTGCAAGTATATTTGTCCGCAGGGTGTTCTTGAGGGGGCGATACCACTTTCCATCGGAAATGCCGCAATACGTTCTGCACTGGGAAAACTGTTTTCATTCAAATTCTGTATTCTGATTGCGGTCATCGTACTCAGCATTATGTTTTACAGACCCTTCTGCAAATGGATCTGTCCTCTTGGCGCGATCTATTCCTTATTTAACAGAGTCAGTCTTTTGAATATAAAGATCGAAGACAGCAAATGTGTCGGATGTAACCAGTGTACCCGGGCATGTAAAATGGATATTGATGTGTGCCGGACACCAAATCATCCGGAATGTATCCGGTGCGGAGCCTGCATCAGAGCCTGCCCGAAAGATGCGATCCACTACCAGTTCATGGGAAAACCCTGTCAGAAAAAGGACAGCAGCAACCAGTAATTAGCAATTTTATACTATTTATTAAGGAGACATGATTTATGAAAACCAAAAAAATATTTATTCCTGTTTTTACACTCAGCGCAGCATTATTACTTACCGCATGCAGCGGAAAAGAAGCTGCAGACACAACAAAAACACAGACAACACAGACGGAAGCCGGAACAGAAGCCGGTACAGAAGCCGGTACAAAATCCGGTACAGAAACTACAGGAACTTCCGGCACGAAGCTGGATGATTTATATCAGCAGGAAAACCAGATTTTTGCAGACCATGAGGATGTATGGAACAAAGTATTTGGCATGATAAATAAAAGCACGGCTGACCCAAGCGGAAATTACGCAGATTTTCTGGCAAACACCGTTGACTCCAACAAGGACTCTTTTTCAGAGGATGAGCTGAAAACACTGACAGATGATATTGAAACGATACGAAAAATCGAGGAACAGATCGCAGGGCTGGAAAACGACACAACAACATCTGAGGATGCCGATGCCGAAAATAATTCCGAAGATGCATCTCCATTCCGGGATTTCTCCGGTCAGGATTATGACGGCAACACAGTTGACGAAAGTCTGTTTTCCAACAATGCTGTGACCGTCGTTAACTTCTGGTTTACCGGCTGCAAACCCTGTGTCGCAGAGCTGTCTAAGCTGAACGAATTAAACGATGCAATCAAATCCATGGGAGGCGAGGTTGTAGGCATCAACACAGAAACCTTTGATGCAAATAAAGATGCGATAAAAGAAGCGGCATCGATTCTCGAAAGCCAGGGTGCGAAGTACCGCAATCTGTCCATCGACTCTGATTCCGCAGCAGGAAAATATGCCTCCAATATCATGGCATTTCCTACCACAATCTTGGTTGATCGAAATGGAAATATTGTGGGAGAACCGATGCTCGGCGGAATCGACAATCAGGACAACTACGATACACTGATGAAGCAGATCCAGTCTGTGATTGATGCTGACAGCGCAAAATAATACGGGATCCTCCTGCTCGCAAGATGAAGAAGTAGCTCAAATGGGAACTGATCATCCTAGATGATTTTCTGCTCCACACGATCACTAACGAACGGGAAATAAAAATCCTGTTCGAGCTGCTCAAAAAGAGGAACGAACAGAGAAAAAGCACTATCGTATGCTCCCAGCGTGATCCGGATAACTGGAAAGCAATGATTCTCAACGATGAGGTATCTGCTAATTCCATTATGAAGAGAGCCACAAAGCACTACACTATCAAGATCAACACACGATAAGTGGTGATCTTTTAACTAAAAATGGGCGGCCGTTGGCTTCGGAAAACGGCCGTTCTAAAACAGAATGGAGACCGCTGGGCATCGTAAACTGCAATACCACCGGTGCTACAGCGATTTTTACTTTTATTTTTGCTTCTTTTTCAAGGATCCACCAACCGCAACCCGCAAAAAAGTATGGTTGATCACCGCGCTCACTCCGGTAAGTGCAAGACAGATCAATACTACCGAAAGAATACTTTTTCCGTAATACTGCACTCTGGTCAGCTTAAACTGTTGAAAAACTCTTAGTTTCCAGTAAAGTTCATCTACCAGGGGCATCAGTATCGTCTGGTGCCACGCATAATAGATCATGGAATTTTCCCCTATGTAACGGATCGCTCTGCCATCCAGTTTCTGTGATATCAGAATTACAAACAGGATCCCCGCAAATGCGCCCAGATAAGTGACTGGCTCAATCCCGTACTGGCGCTCATACATTTCCAGATGCATTCCGCTAAAGCGCAGATTGATCTGCAGGCATCCGAGCATAACAGTCAGCGAGATCAGTGCCAGAATCCACCTCCACCGGAGAGGAAAAACATATTTTTCCAGAATCTTCTTCTGCCTGCACAGATAACCGACATAGAAAAATGGAAGTGCCGTCAGACATGCATCCACATTCCAGTAGAGTGCCTGTCCACCCATGCGATAGTAAGCCAGCCCGGACAACGTAAGTAAAACAACCACAACTGCCAGTATCTTCTCATTTCTGATCCACCGGACCAGCACATAAAACAACAGAGTCAGAAAAAACAGACAGGCCGTATACCACAACGTCCACAGCCGCTTCTGTTCCAATAAGCTGAGAAATTCCCCCTTCAGCCAGTCCACCGGCAGCTTCACCACCCGTTTCCGGTTCTGCCAGTACACATCAAAGAAAATCATCGGAATTCCCAGACAAAAATAAGGAACGATAAGTCTCTTTACCTTGCCCGTCAAAAACTGTCGAAACGACTCCTTCCGACTGAACGCATACCCGGACAAGAAGAAAAACAGCGGCATGTGAAACGTGTAGATGATTCCTCTCCAGAAAGAATACGAGTCCACATGCGCATAGATCACCAGTAAAATCCCATAGCCCCTGGCTGCATCCAGCCAGGTAATTCTTTTGTTTGTCTCCGTAAAAAATCCCCCCTACATAAAAGCTCTGATTGGCTTGTGTTGCTTTTATTATATAGGTTGTATGTGGAGGGGTGCAAGTTGGCGAGGGGGAATATTTTCATTGAGAATTTCAAATATGGCTCTAAATGTAGCAAGCGTTCTTCATCTATCTGTTGACAAATCACCACTTTGGCGTATATGCTAAAAACAGCATCAGAAAAACCTGCATGTTTTTGTAAGGACGGCGTTACGACGGCGTTCTATTTTTTTATATTTGAATATGAACTTTTCAATTGTTTTGTGACCCTGAATAACAGTTCATTTTAATCGAGTGGGAATTGAGTTTCATTTTATGAAAAACTCAATTCCCACTCGATTTTTTATACACACCCTACCAGCTACACCCCATTATTGTTCCTCGTCAGAAAATTTTTCTAACATCATACTCTTTGAACTTCTACAACCAGAACTAATCCTGTTATCATGTCACAAAGTTCCTTACTTATCAATATTCGTTGATTTCAGCACTATATCTCCACTTTTGAACATACTGATTTTTCCACTTTTTATATCTTTTTTAATTGACCATATCTTAAACTTTAAAAAAATATATTTTAATATACGTGCAACTACCCACCACATGATTATAGAAATTAACAATTCTAATTTTTTCTGGCAATTCTGCATGGGCATATCAGCCTCAAACCATACACTCCCCCATGTTCCTATTGCCGACATCGCAAATCCTATAATATAATGTAGTTTTTCTGTAATAATTACATTAATTCTTTCTGTCACATATTCTTCTTCTGAATCACTCAAATTTTCATTCACGTCTTTTACGTTCGGCAGATGAAGTTTACCATCATATATTTTTTCTACTAGTTCTTTATTTCCCATTCTTATTCCAGTTATCGCCGCAAATGCCATTCCAACTATAATTAATCCATTAAAAACTGCCCAATATGACAACATATATCTTTCCTCTCGTATTCTTTATGTCTTAACATTTTGATCCTATACAGTAAAGTAATTATTTTTATTGAAGTTTTCTCAAGTGAAGATTCTCCCCAGCAGGAATCACCAACTCATACATATCTAGCTGCCAACAATTTTTATCATATTTTGTTTTCGACAAATTCTTACTACTAACCTTCACGTTTTTAATTGAAATCGTATATGTATCTACACGATTTCCTACGTCCGTCACAAGCATAAACATACTTAATGTGAATGATTTTTCTTCAAAGAAACTTTTATCTTCATCATTAATACTAATCCTATCGATTGTCTCTCTAGATAACTTTTCAAACTTTTCTTTTATAATATATTTTCTCATGGCTTCATGGAATCCGTCAGATTTTTCCAAGAAAAATCTGTATTCTTTTCCTGTCTCTGTCGAAATTAATTTTCCATGTGAAAATGTGTATTCCTTATATAAATTTATATTCATAATGAGTCCTTTCTAATAATATTAGTTTTCCATCCATTTGTTAACTTACCCTTGTTGACTTCTTCATGTCACTTCAAATAAGAAATTGTCACAATACCATCTCAACTAGAATTAACAAACAGGATACCTTTTGGATATTTAAATATACATCTCAAAATATTATCACCTCCTATTATTGTTAGCACTCTCCTCTTCTGAGTGCTGCTTTTATCGTAGAATATCACCTTTTTCTTTCGGAGTCAATAGTTTTATCGATTTTTTCGTTTTATCTCATTACTTTTATGCATTAGCGCCAAAAAAAACATGTGTATAATTGACAAATTCGTTTTTTATGAATATACTACTATAATACAAAACAAATAGGAGATACGGTTATGCTAATTCAGTTTTCGGTTTCAAATTTTTTATCATTCAATGAAAAAGAAACATTTTCAATGACAGCTGGGAAATCCAGAAAAAATATTGATCGAATTTTTAATAATAAAAAAGTAAAACTCACAAAATGTGAAGTAATATTCGGTGCAAATGCCTCTGGTAAATCTAATCTTGTATATGCACTTCGTTTTGTTCAACAAATGTTGGTCAATGGTTTACCAAGAAACTTTTCCAATAAATATTTTCGTATGAATTCTAACAAAAAAAATACCCCTTCTGAATTTGAAATAGTATTTCTTTGCGACTCAAAAACCTTCGTATACAGTTTTTCAATCATCCTGTCAACTGGGAGTATCTTAAAAGAAGATCTATACGAACGCTCTAGCCAAACCAGCATTAAAAAATTATTTTCTCGAGATACTGTATCTGAAACTTTCAATGTTGGAAACTATTTCAAAAAAGAGACCTCCTTTTCAAAACTTCGTAATTATGGAGAAGATAGTGTTAATGATCAAGAGACTTTATTCCTCTCACTTATAAACAAAAATAAAGGAAAAATGTTTTCAGATGTTCCAGAATTGCAAATTCTACGAGATGTATTTAAATGGTTTAAAGACAAGCTAACTATTAGTTTTCCGACTAGTATCCTTACTGGATATCCATATTTCACAAATGCAAACTTAAATGAAATTTCTGAGCTTTTAAATGCGCTTGGCACTGGCATTAGTGCATTAAAAATCGTACAAGTACCTGAAGAAGTGGCAAAAAGCAAAATACCAGACGAGCTCTTTAATAAGGTTGTTACAAGGTTAGAGAAAGCAAATGCTCACGCAGAAACTCCTGCGATAAATCCTCCCAAAATAGTGGTTCGTTCCTATAAGGAATTCTATACTTTAGAAATGGATTCTGACAACAAACTAATCATTACCACCATTGAATTTAGTCACGAGAATAATACCACATTTTTTCATCTAGACGAAGAATCAGATGGCACTGCCAGGTTATTAGATCTTATTGATATTTTGTTCAAAATATCTGATAATAAAATTTTTGTAATTGATGAGATTGATAGATGTTTGCACCCTTCTATGACAGTAAAAATAATAGAATTATTTCTAAAAATGGCAACACAACGCAATACGCAATTGATTATTACTTCTCATGAGTCAAGACTTCTGGCTTCTGAAATGCTCCGTAATGATGAAATTTGCTTTGTAACCAAAGCCAAAGACGGTTCCTCTATCATTAACCCATTAGAAAAATATCAGCTTCGTGCAGATAAAAAAGTATATGCTGCATTATTTGATGGCTTTCTTTCGGATGCCGTTCCTGCTTTCAACGATAAAAAACTCGCTAAATTTCTCAATTAATGCAAGCGCAAAATGTAATTTTATTTTTGTTTGAAGTCAAGCTTGCAAATTCCGTTTCATCGGATCACCGATTCCGCTAGCAACGGATCAGTGTTTCCGGTCGTAACGGAACACTTTTCCGCTTCGTCGGATCACGCACTCCCGGGAAAGATAAGAAAGTGGGCTGGCTTTCATGGCAAGATCTGTGTTCTCCAGCACATTCTTATATTCGATCTCATACCCCTCCGGGCTGTCCGGATCGTAATGCTTCTGAGAACTTTCATAATAATTCATCAACGAAAATACAGTCGGGCCATAGCTGTCCACGATACAGTTTACCTTGGCTGAGTATTCTCCGTACAGATCCGTATCCGGACCCTCATCCCCGGTAAATCCCACCATCAGCGCTGTATGCGCTCCGGAAGAATCTCCGGCCACTGCCATGTGCTCCGGATCGATATGATATTCCTGTGCATGCTTTTTCAGAAAACGGATGGCTTCCTGCGTCTGTGCCGGAAACGGTGCGATCTCCGATGGACTATACTGGATCACCGCTACCACATATCCTTTCTGTGCCAGCCGCAGATGACGGGGAATACTGCTCCCCAGCCACTGCGCATGGAATGCAGATCCCTGGATATAGGCAACACATGGCCATTTGATGTCTGGATTTTCTTCCCTCGGCTTCGGCTCCAAAATGATCAGTTTTAACTCCCGCTCTTCCTGCTTTGTCTCTTCTTTTGTTCCGCAGCGCTTCGCATAGACGATATCCGTATGAATGTCCACATGATATCCCCAGTCGTCATCCAGTCCCTCCAGAACATGGCAGCCCTCCGGGACTTCCTCATCACATGGGAATTTTGCCGGGTCCGTGGTTGGGAGTGGGGATAATAAAGTTCTTTCTTTCATGATTTTTTCCACATCGTATATTTCATTTTCTCCTTTACGTTCCGTTTCTTTTTATTCTGAAACCATATAACTTATTGCAAGACGTTATTATATTTTTCATCTGTCTCATTTCACTCGATTTTCTTTATCTGCTTTAAAAAGTCATTCCCGATAATCGCTCCTTATAAATGGTTCCTCTATCTTCGTTTCCGTCAGCAGCGTATATTTTTTCGGATGCCGGTAGGCATTTCCATGTCCCTCAGTTCTGCGGTAATTCCGAAGTTGTTCCAGATCCAGTTCTGCCATGTAGATTCCTTCTTCTTCTCCTGCCTGAAGGATACAGGTATCCCTGGAGCCATCCACGTCCGGCAGATAAACCACTCCGTCATATACACTGGAATTCCCATTACAGTCCGGTACCGGAACCGGATAATTACAGGTAGCAATCGCCAGCATATTTTCAAACGTTCTCGCCCGAAGCTGGGAAAGACGATTGATTTCCATCGGACAGGCATTCGGAACAAGAACCAGCTCTGCACCTTTTAACATCAGGATTCTTGCACTTTCCGGAAATTCTCTGTCGTAGCAGATCATCGCTCCGACCTTCACTTCCCCGCAATGCGTGTCCAGTGTCGTTACATAAAAATCATCTCCTGCCGTCAGGTTCCGTTCCACATCAAAATCGCAGGTGTGAACCTTGGCATAGACAAATTGACGCTCGCCATGCCGGTCAAATAAAACGATTGAATTTCGTGGATTTTTCTCGTACTTTTCAAGCAATGTAATGCCGATCGCCATATCAAGTTTCCTGGAAAACTCACCGAATGTTCTGATAAAATCACTCTCTACGGGAATCGCTTCTTTCTTCCATTCTTCCACCGGCCGGTCGTAAATACGATATCCGTTACTCCACATCTCCGGGAACAGTGCAATATCTGCGCCTTTTTCTTTAGCGCTCCTGCAACAGCGGATTCCCTTTTCAAGATTCTCCTCCAACGACATTCCGGGAGCAATCTGTAATAATGCGATTTTCAATTTTCTCTTTTTCGCTTCCCCACTGTAAGTCTGCTGTGTTTCCTGACTCATAGTTCTCACCACCACTCTGTTTTTTGTCACATATTTCCTTCTGTATGTTATCGTTATCATTTGTGTATCTCAGATTTATCTCTGTACCAAATTAATCTTGTCATCAAAATTATAAATGAGCAAGTTCATGATTTTACATAAAAACAATACACTTTTCCTGTATTGAGCATATATTCTCATGTCAGAATCTCAGCCAGTGTTTCTACCAGTTTCTGTATCTCGATCGGCTTTGCCAGATCGCCGTCCATTCCCGCATCCAGCGCGTTTTTCCTGTGTTTTATTGTGCCTGACACTTTAAAATAAACATTTTCAACCAATACCTATCTCACTTCACCGTAAGCACCTCAACCGTCCCCTTAAACGAAGCATCAAACACATACTGCGGAATCTTCTCCGTCAATTGGTCATCATACGCAAAATGCAGATGCGCGCCTATCACCGCAACCACCGGGCTGTCTTCTGCAAATACCATGTCCAGAAATTGTTGTGTCACTTTGTCTGGGCTATAAAAGCAATCTGTTCCCCACAAAAGTGCCCGGTCCTGCCATACAGCCTTTGAAGCATCGCTAAGACCATCATCCACCGTAGACTTCAGTGGAACATGAAGAGTAAGAATTATAGGCTTTCCTTCCGCCCATATTTCCTTTACTTTCTGCAATCCCGCTTCTGACAGCTGACTGGTATTGTTGTTGATCCCAACAACAATAAACTCGTCGAAGTCCTGAGCCATCACATCTTCCATTTCCCAGGCCTTTTTTTCTCTTTGCTGCACATCCTCGTCCGTATATATGTCACTGTACCAGATTCCAAGATCATGATCTGCGCGGTTATACATGACCGGCGCATCTATCCGCTTTACTCCATCCATCAGACAATTCAGATTGGCTTCTGAGAAGAAATCTACCATATCACCATTCAAGATTACACCGTCTGGCTTTTCGACATTAATCGCATCCACAATTTCCGGCCAGGTTTCTGATGATGTTTTCCCATCGGCATCCGAAAATAATGCGATGCGCTGATTAATTTCTTCGCTTTTATCTGCTACATAGTCACCATCAGGAACTATAATATGTTGATCGTTTACTACGATTAATTTGTATTCCTTCTTTAAATCCGGGATATTTATTTCCTTATTATCCCAGGATACAGATTCCGTTGGTGTGATTTCTACTGATAGTTGTTCCTCTGTATTTGTCGAAATATTACTCTTTGAGGAATTACAAGCACATATACTCACTCCTAATACACAACTTAAAGTTATGGTCATTATTTTATATTTCCACATATTGTTCCTTTCCATATTTCCTATTAACATTCTCCATTTTTTCTATTCCTGTTGCATTTTTTCCAAAAGCAGGTCACTGCAACCGAACTCACATAACTAAGTAGTACTCCTAGTGAAAGAATTGCCAAACGCGATACTACAACTATCCATACCAATATATCTTGAATATTCCTGTGTGTAAACCACAAATCCGTTTTTAAGAAAATCCCATTACCATACATTCTTAGAATGTAATTATGCACCAAACATTGTAAATGTATTTCCACACCATCTGGTCTGCATCAATCGCATCCACAGTTTCTGATGAAACCTTTCCATCAGAATTCGCAAACATCACAACACATTGTTTTTCCTCCCTATATTTATACAATTTTGCATAATCCAGGGATTCTATTCAAAATTTCTTCTATGGTACAATATACTTTACTACTGGTATCTTTTTCATTACACTTACACTTATCAACGCAACAATATATGTCATACATACCCCTACACTACGCCACAAAATATTTTGAGGAAAATGTAATATATTACTTTCAAAATTCATAATAGGAATATGAATCAAATAAATTCCAAAACTACACGAAGCAATTTTTACAATATATTTATTCCATATGCTATTTTTTATTTTCTTCCACGAATGTGTCTTAACGAAAACAAAGACCGCAACTGATAACAAAACCGCTGGAAAATATTCATATCCAAACAAATCTCTGTTTACATCATTCAGTGCTATGGATGCAAAGTAAGTATATAAATATCTTATTAATGCGCCACAGGTTCCCAATGTATAAATTACAATTCTCCTCTTTTTATTCAATTTCTCCGTAGACAATAGATATCCTAATATAACATATAATACTGCTGAATCCACTGGGAATTTCCAACCACTATACCACTGAATCTGAAGCCATTTGCATAATATTGGAAGCACAGAATATAGCATAAACATACATGCAACACAATACCACAGCACTCGTCTATTATCTTTTATAAGAGATAATACCGGAATTATCATATATATACTAAATATAACCGGGAAAAACCAATAAACATTTAATACCTGGATATTCATAATAGTTTCAACAAAGCTTACTCCTACTGGCTGTTTTAATACGACTCCTCCATTTAATATATCTTTAATTAAAAGCATTCCACTCCATGCAAAAAATGGAATACCTACCTTTAAAAATCTCTTCTTCAAAAAAATTTTTGTAGAATATCTTTCTCTATAATTCATCAGTGTAGCTCCACTAATCATATAGAAAACAGGAACTGCCCAATAAGCCAAAACTTCGACAGATAATGCCTGCTTCCATCCTAATGTATTCGAAAATGAGTGTACTGCTCCGTTATGATGCAAACATATCACTGCAAAACACGATAAAATATTCAAAATATAAATATAAAAAGTTTCACTCTTATTGTTTTCTTTCTCCATTATGTTTTCTCCCTCGATATTATTGACTTCTTCCAAACTTTCAATTTGAATCATGTCCTTCTAAGACAAATTTTACTCTAACAATACATTTGTTCTGAAATAAAAAAAGCTCTCTTCTGATTTATCTGTATATATTTTCCTTTATCATGGTGATGTAGCATATACACTCATTAGTAAATCCCCATAAAAATTAAAGCACTTTGTAAATGCCTAGTTTTTAAAGCCGCCTGTTATTAATCGTTTACCGTTTAATTTATTAAGAATATTTTTCAAAAACAAAGTATTTGTCAGTTTCTCCAATATATTTATAATTAAGACTCTCTAAGAAATCAAAAACATCTATGTTTTTTGAATAAACTAAATACTGCGTTTGTGTAATTTCCATAGAATCTAAAAACTTATCAGGAAAGGACGTATCACCACCATATATCACATCCATGATAGGCTTTTGAGCTTGATATGCTCCGTTGTCAGATAGACTTTGAAATAAGGGGGATCCTTGCCAACACAAAACTCTGTCTCGCTCTAATGTTAATACAATAGATGGATCATACTGACGAAGTGTCATTAGCAAATCGTCTGCCGCAGCAACATAAGGAGTATCTGAGTCAGCTGTTTGATGGATCAACTCACTTACTTCTACAACGTCATCCGGTACTTTATATAAGTTATCTGGAAATTGAAAAATCGTCGAAATATAAATTACCGGGTCTCCTAGCGAAAGAATAGTAACAGCAAGCCCCAAACATGCAAAGACTTTTTTTAAAGCTCCATGCCATTTATATAAAAAATATATCGCAATATAAGAAATAACAATGTTAATAGGCAACAACCAGAAAAAGCGATAATATACTTCGTCTTGATGAAAATGTTTAAAAATATATTTGACAAAAAATGGATTGAAAATAGTAACAAATAGTAATATAACGTAATATGAAATAAATCGTAACGGATATTTCTTATGAGCAAGAAATAAGAAAATACAGCCAATAAAAGCTCCAAAGAAATATACATTTCCTAAATATGTTTTCAGACAAGTCTGAACAAATTTTATTCCCAATTCTTCTATATAAATTCCTTGCATAATTAGTTCCCTTCTGATTAAGATTAAATCGGATAAATTAATATTCCCTTTGAGAAAAGCAAATACAACAAACAAATGACCAGATTAGGAAGTAGACATACAACATAAAATACGATACTTTTCAAAGTTCGTTCTGAATATATCCAAATAATCGCTCCTATTGTCAAAGAAACAGGAACGATTAACATAGAAGATGAAGAAAAAATACAGCTACTCACTGATAATAAAACCAGAAACATCTTAGATAATTTTTGAGAACTATGATTCCAGAGCATATAAAAGCACAATAATATTCCCGGAATTATGATATTTGCTAGGATTGATTTGCCCTCATATGTTCGCGTAAACAAAAAAGTGGAATTTGTATAAATAGTGTAACTATACAAATCTAACGCAAAAACAACGCAGACAAAAGCATCCGCTTTTTTCTTATTTGCTTTAAAAAAAGATAAACCAATTTGATAATATATAAGTAATGTGCAAAAAGCAAGAAATTGAGGCATAATTAGCTTCGCCTGATTTAGAGGATGTATATGAAACAAACAGCTAATTACTGCATTATATTCAGGGAAACACGCAAAAACCCGACGACCATCTAACTCTGAAAGTACCGCGCCTGTGTATGGATCATAATGTCCCATTGTATTGGTGTATACATCAGTAGACACTTTACCAATATAATAGCTACCATCTGCAGAAGAATCTACATGTGTAAAAACAATAAGCTGAAGAAGAAGAAACGCTATACCCAGTGGAATCAGCATATAACTGTGTTCTTTGATGATGGTTGGCACTTGTTGTACCAAAGAGTAAAATTGTTTACGACAAAAAAACATTGTACATACCAAGATAACAACAGAGACAATACCCATAGTACAGGATAAAGCAGACAACTTTTGGGAAGTTAAAATCATTGGTATTGCAAAAAATCCAAAGATACAAAAATAGAAAACAAACCCAAACAATATTGTTAAAGAAAATGAAACGACATTAATATGAAAGGCTCTAAAAGTTAAAAGTCCCAAACAGAAAAATAATAAAATTTGAAAAGTCGCTATTAAAGCTATGTATATTATATTCATAATTCACCTCGACTTTACAATCTTGATAATTGAAGTTTAAAAAACATAAAAAGGATATTTTTAATGGTTCAGATAGCTATTTAAAATCTAATGCTGAATTCACTTTATAATGTAAATTCAGCATTAGAAGATTTCGCTCATGCGTAGATATCAGTCTGTAACCGTATACTCGACTATAATCATTTCCTACCTACTTTGAGCCATCGTCTATTCTTTTTAGCTTTGATTTAAACCATTTATACTAAAAAGAATAGACAACTTTTACTTTTCACTCTACCACATCATTACTACGCCATGGCATTCTCACTCACCACGTAGTTCACCAAAACGATTAATCTGCATTTCTTCCTTATAATTTTCAAATAACGCCTCCACATCATACTTTGGTTCATATCCAAGTTCTTCTTTGGCATTCGTCACATCCATAAGGAATCCTCCACCAGCTGGTTTATCTGGTCGATATATAATTTGAGACGGATGATCCTTCGGAGAAAATACTTTAATAATTGCATCAATTTGTTCCTGTAAAGTTACTGGAACCCCTGTCCCCACATTATACCAGCCATGATCACGTTCAACTTCGACCGCTTTACAAATCATTTGCGCACAATCATACACATGCACCATATCTTTAGCATAATTAGGATCTCCCCAAAGTTCAATTGGTTCTCCCTTCATAGCCTGATCAATCATACGGTATACCGGACGAAGTGTTTTTACACCATTCGGATGATAGTAATGATACGGACTGTAATTATAGATTGTAGGAAAGCGGAATACAAAATACTTCAGACCATATTCTGCATAATAATGTTTCATAAATTCAATTGCAGTATTTTTTGTAATAACATAAACCGCATGATCCCCCTGATAACTGAAATTATAAGGCATATCCGGTTTCAAAACAGCTCCATTCGTTGCAGAAAGTGACACATCAAATACTGTTGTCGAAAAGAGAATACGATTCGCATGAACTTTCCGACAATACTCCAAAACATTATATGCCCCCATAATATTAGATTTCACATATTTTTCCGGCTGATAGCCTTTCATATAAGATGGAATCTGTGCAGCAAGATCTATAACTGCATACACATCTTCCTGTGGCAATTTTTCAAATTCTTCTTCTCTGCTGATATCAACAGAAACATAGGGCTGTCCTTGTTTCTCAAAAAAATCTGTCTGACGATGCCCCGATGCAATTACCTCGTATCTTCCTTTGAAATATTCACATGCATATTTGTGCACGTATGACCCTACATTTCCAGTTGCTCCAAAAATAATTATTTTGTTCATAGTCACAATTTCTCCAATTCTTCTATTTTTTTAATCATATAATCCATATCTTTTATTGTGTAACGCTGATCACATGGTAACGGCAAAAGGTTATTGGCAAGCCAGTATTCGGTATCTGAAGCTGCAAGATTCTCCTTAACATTAGGCCATAATATAGGAATATAGATTTTTTCCTTCTGCAACCGGTCTCTTAGTACCGATCCATTTTCTATCAATAAAGGATACATATATGGTCCGTATGTCTCTTTGAGTATAAGAAGATTTTTATCCGCGAATTTTTTATGCAAATACATATAATTCTCTTCTCTGATCGTCGCTTCCTTTTTATAATCTATACCACGCAATAAGTTATGCGTTATTTTAGACATTAACTTAAGGGGAAGTTTATCAATTATACTCTCATTATCACGATAGGATGAATAGAACTGCTGTGCCGAATGTTCCAGCCTTCCGGCAAGAAATTCTATCCTGCTATACGATTCATCTTGCTGTAATATCCCATCATATTTACTGTTAGTATATAGGTATCCACCATCAGGCACTCCGAAGAATTTTCTGCAAGTATAAATCGTATCAATTCCATCCAGTGGTTTTGAGTAGAACGCCTGCGCATTATCGACTATCATATTCTTATACTTTTTACTATATGATGCAATTTCCACATCACTATACTGTCCATAATAATTAATCAAATACAACCATTCATCACCAATATTATCTGGCAGCACCGGTTTAAGCTGTCCGTCAACAGAATAATACAAAATATGCACTTTTTCTTCAATACAGGTATCTGATATTGCTGAACACAGCAATTTAGGCAGCCAGATTTTTTTTATATCTCTGGCACGAAGCAAATACCTAAGGCAATTTCGTCCACTATTTAGTGCTATACAATTCGTATGATATTCCTGCCCATGATTTATTTCTAATTCTAAGAAACCACCAATTTCTTTCATTCCGTACATCCAATCTTAGATATTCTTATCCTATCATCAACGTAACAACACTTTTACATACAGATTTGAATTTTCAAGAATTTCTTCCATTCTTTTCTCATTTTCAAATCTAAGAACCAAGGTACCAATCGCTTCATTAGCGGCTTCAAAGCCACCTACAAAAGTACCCTCTTCAATCCAGAGATCTCGTTCCACAATATTATCCGCGATCTCATCTGAAATCCAAAGTTCCTTGAATTCTCCCGGTTTATCACTATGAAGAATGATTTCTGCCCAGTGACCATCATACGGTTTTTGCTCAATTTCTTCAACAGGTAAGCCAACTGAATATTTTACCATATTCTTAATCATATCTACACCAGTTGCATAACGAAGGCACTCCGCTAATCGATTTCCACCTCCTCTGGGAGAAAGTTCCATAATATAGGCTTTTCCATCTGTCCCCTCTCGCGTCTCGATGTTATAAACTGCTGTTTTCATCTTCAGCAATTTAAGAAGTCTCTGAATTTCATTTTTCAATTCTTCTTGATGTTCATGGGTCATCGACGAGGGCCAGCTATAAGCTGCTGGTGTATACGGATTCTTTGCACTACGGTCAAATCGCTGACAGTTGAAGGATACAAATTTTAATTCTCCATCAATCGAAAAACTATCTGTATCAGATGAATACCCGTGCTGCGTGATAAAATCCTCGATAATGAACTCATCTGAATGTGAGTACCCCAATGCATATCGAATACTTTTTTCTAAATCTTTCGGATCATCCACACGAGTCACACCTTTACTTCCCGCAGAATCAGTAGGCTTGACAATTACCGGCCAATGGAACGCATCCACGTCTGCCAACGCATCCTCAATCTTCTTGTATCCTTTTGCAGTTGGAACATTAAATCCATTTTTTGTCAAAAACTCACGGAATTTTCCTTTGTTTTGCAATATACAAACAGATTCATATGGCCCCACATTCGGTAATCTCATCTGTTCTGCAACATAAGCTGCTGTTACGACACCAGGATCACACGCAAAAGACATAATGCCATCTATTTTCAACTCCTTTGCTGTCTCAAGTGTCTTTTCCTTGTCAATAATACTAACATTACAATATTCGTCTGAAAATTTATGGGCCACATTATCCGGCAAATAGTCGCAGGTGATCACATAAACTCCAAGTTCATGTGCTGCTTTAATCACCGGCAAAGCATATCGTGAGCCTCCTAAGATCATCAACTTCTTCACTTTTCACCCTCCTTAGTATTTACATTTCAAAATAATATCACAGATTCTATCCACATCTTCCAGTGCTAAATCGGCATATAACGGCAATGTCAGAACTCTCTTACTGATATGTAACGCAACCGGTGTTTTCATCACATCATACTTACCATGAAAGCACTCAAACGTATTGGTCAAAGGATAAAAATACTTTCTGGCTCCAATTCCATTCTCTGCCAGCTTATCAAATACTTCTGCACGACTTGCACCAAATAATTTTTCTTCGAACACAACCGGAAAATAGGCATAGTTACTTTTCACATTTTCCTGCTTACGATTAAGTTGAATCCCCTCTACGCCGCTTAGTCTCTCACAATATCTTTCAACTACCTTTTTACGTTTTGCAATTTCTTCATCAACATGCCGAAGGTTACATATACCCATAGCCGCACAGAATTCATTCATTTTTGCATTTGCTCCAACGGCAGGTACTTCTTCAGGTCCATGAATACCAAAATTCTTTAACTCGTAAAGTTTATCTCCCAGCTGTTTGTCTTCATAACAAACCGCTCCCCCCTCAATGCTATTAAAAACTTTGGTTGCATGAAAGCTAAAGCAAGATGCATCTCCAAAAGAACCTATACCTTTCTGTTTATAGGTTTCTCCAAAAGCATGCGCAGCATCATAGACTACTTTTAACTCGTACTTATGTGCGATTCTCTCAATTTCCTCAATATTGCACACGTTTCCATATACATGGACGGGCATAATTGCACATGTGCGATCTGTAATCAATTTTTCAATCTTACTGGCATCCATGCAATATGTATCCGGATCAATATCGCAGAACACAGGTGTCAAACCATTACGGACAATAGCGTGTGTTGTGGATGCAAAAGTGAAGGGAGTCGTAATTACTTCTCCTTGCAAATTCATTGCCTGAAGCGTAAGCTCCAATGCCATATGTCCATTTGTTAACAAATCAATATTTTCAACTCCCAGATATTCACAAAGTTTGGATTGCAATTCTTTATGCTTGGGTCCCATATTGGTCAACCAATGACTATCCCACATAGGTTTGATCTCTTCTATATACTCAGCAATCTCAGGCATTGACGAACGTGTAACCAAAATCTTTTTATCCATAAAACACCTCCAGATTTTTAATTGTAGACATTTCATTGTACTTCAAAGTATCTTTACTCTGTACTATCATTTTCCATTATACACGATTAGTATCTATAATACTTTTCATATTCCTTTTCTTCTTTTTTTGATATATTTAAAAATATACTCAAATTCCTCAAATTTAAACATTTTTGAACCACATATATATATCATAACTCCTAAGGCAACTTGCAAACAAAGTGTTATTATATCTCCAAATTCAAAAAAGTAAACAGCGTACACGCATATACCCATTATGCTTGCCAAAGCAATACTCGGTAAGATATCTTTTATCTGCTCCAAATATCCGTAGTCTAATAGTTTTTTATTGGGCCAACTATTTATAATCTGACTGCAAAAACTGGATATCAAAAGACTATACGCCATTGCCATGACTCCATACCACATGGTACTCAACAATAATATAATTCCGATTATTTTCTTTATGATTTCCAATTTCAGAAAATAATCACTTCTTCCCATTGCTTTGATGGCATTCAAATTAGCTGTATGAATAGGATACAACATGCTTGTAATACAGAATATCTGTAAAAACGGAACACAAGGAAGCCATTTATCCGTCAATACAATTTTTACAATTGACTTTCCGCAAAAGGCTAACCCCATCATCAATGGTGCTATAATATATGTGCTTGTTTTTATTGCACGTCTTGTCATTTCTTTCACACGTAATCTATTATCCTGTTCACTAGACATGGTTGGTAGCAAGACACTATCAATAGATGTATTTATATTATTTATAATTAAATCTGGAAATTGTTTTCCTCGATTATAATACGCCAGGTCAGCCGAGGAATACATTTTTCCAATAATCAATTGTCTAACATTATTATACACTGTATCCAATAATGATGAAGCCAATAATTTCCATCCGTATGTAAATAATCGTTTTAATCTTACAATAGAAAATTTTTTTTGAGGTCTCCATTTGACTGTCACCCACAAAACAAAAGTATCTACCGCAACATTAAACACTTGTTGCGCTACCAACGCCCACACACCATAGCCCAAATATGCCAGCCCGATGCCAACAACTGCTGCTCCTAGTGTACCTCCTAGTGTTGCAAAGAAAAAACGCTTAAATTGCATTGTTCGTGAAACATATGCCTGTTGTACATTCTTGATTCCTGATATTATAAGTGTTAATCCTAATACTCTTATTACAGGAACCAATGTTATATCGTTATAAAAGTTAGCAATCACTGGAGCAGTTAAAAACAGTAGAAAATATAAGATAGTACACATTATCATATTAAAAAAGAATGCTGACGAAAAATCCAAATCATCCGCTTCTTTCTTCTGGATCAATGCGCTACCCATTCCACTATCTACAAAAACCTGTAAGATTGTTGTAAACACAAGAATAATAGATATTGTACCATACACATCAGGACTTAATAACCTTGCTAAAATTATAGTTACAACAAAAGAGACTCCTTGTGCCCCACATCGTTCTGCAAATCTCCATAAAAAGCCAGTAATAACTAAACTTTTTTTATCTGACATATTTTTTTCTCCATTCATTAACTTTACAAAGCCATGGACATGCTGCCTTAACATAGATTTTGCATTGCTCTTTCAAAGGCATTTTCTTCAAAAATTCCGAATAATCCCCAGATATAATTTTTCTATTTTCTTGCTGAATAATCAGCATCTGAAATTTTTGCCACCTTATTCTATTCGAAATTTCTTTACTATATTTTTGATTTGTAAATACATCTAGTTTTCCCAACATCATAATTATTTTTTCATAATGTTTTACATATCGAGATATATCCTTTCTCATCCTATTTGACCAAGATGATTGTGCAAACTCCCTATAAGAAGACATATTTTCAGACAAATAAAGCATTCCTCCTCTTAACGCACCCCAAATTTGTAACGAATAATCTATTCTGTATTCTTTTCGAAATTCAGGTATACAGTCAAATAAGCTTTTACGCATCATTAAGCTATTAGTTGCCACAAAGCCTCCGTCTCCCAAGATAACTTCTCTTGTTTCAAATATTTTGTTTTGTGTACTTGGGGCAATTTTCCGAATTTCCGTCTTGTCCTGAGCTCTAACTACACTAGCTGCATGTGCGCAAACATCACATTCTTCATGCTTTTCTAGCATTTCCACCTGTTTTTTTAATTTATACGGATCTGTCCAATAATCATCTCCCTCACAAAACGCAATATATTTTCCTCTGGCTACTGGCAATTCGTAATTTTCTAGTATATTAACTCCTTGTGAGTATTTATTTTCCGTTTGAATAATACTATGTATAATATCTGGATATAACTTTTCATATGTCTTTATAATTTTTTTTGTATTGTCTGTTGAAGCATCATCGTGAATAATAATTTCATACGAAAAATCCGTTATCTGCATTAAAAAACTTTTTATAGCATCTTCAATATATATATCTTGATTATATGTTGTACAGATTATACTAACCATTATTTTGTTTTCCACAATATACCTCTCATCTTCTATTTGTCTTAAAACGTCCTTTAATCCAAAATAACATTTCCACCAAACCATACAATTCATTATCTAATAAATGAAGAGTCAACTTATATTTGCGTGGAAGCAGAAAATAATATTCATTTTTTCTATAATCACCAAATTCTTCCTTCATGTATATTTTTATTTTTTTTAGAAGGCCACTTTTCCGATTCCCCATAATCACTCTAACCGATGCCAATAAGTAGACATTTATAATAGCTAAATATGCAATTTCCATCTTATACTCTTCATACTTATTTCGGGCTTTATAGTAACTAATTATCTCATCCAAAGCACTTATAATATCGCTGTTCTTTTCAATATTTGTGTTTTTCATAATAGAACCTTTACGTTGTAAATACAAGTATAAGCCCTTATTAATATAAGCAATTCTTGAAGCTTGTAAGTAGATTTTTGGAATAGTATAAAGGTCTTCAAACCAAACACGTCTCGGAAAGAAAATATTTGAATTTTTGAATATTTCTCTCTTAAATACCTTATTGCATGCAGACGGCGACATAAATAGTAGTTGTGAATTATCTGACAACGAAAACATCTCTTGATGCTCAAATGAAACTCCTAATTCTACCCCTAACTTCTCTCCTTTTTCATCAACATCAATCATATCAAAAATAACAATATCCAAATCCTCTTTTTGAATTTTTTCATCTATTTGTCTTAGCGCGGATACATCAATTGTGTCATCGCTATCAATAAACCATATATATTCACCATTAGCATGTCTTAAACCAGTATTTCTAGCTTCTCCAAGTCCTTGATTCTCCTGATGAATCACCTTAATTTTTTCTTTATTATTTTCTGCTATTTCCTCTATTGCTTTTAGACTGCAATCCGTCGATCCATCATCCACAATTATGACTTCATAATCATCAAAAGTTTGATTTAATATCGAGTTTATACAAGCACTTATGTACTTTTCAACATTATACACTGGTACTATCAAGCTATATTTTGGCATTTTCCCTCCACTTATAATATTTAGAATTATTATGTTTCCATTTACTATTGAACTTTCTTTTTCAATATATTTTTGATCTTGCTCATAATCCATAACACCCGATACTGTTTTCTATTGGAAAAATAAAATACAATTTTATATTTAAAAGATAATTCTTTTTTTGCTTCTTGAATCTCAGGAAAACAACTATGTGCAAATTCAAAAAAATCATTTAACAAAGGATGCTGAGGATTATTACCTGCTACCCGTAATGTGCACAACGTCATAATATGAAATGCAACTAAAAATTCTAATTGTTCATAATATTTTTCATACATACTTTTACTCTTATAATATTCAAAAATATCCTGAATACTATACAGCATATCTCTATTCTTTTCAACATTACAATTATGCATTGTAGACCCATTACGTTGCAAATATTCATAAAATATCTCATTTATAGAAACCATTTTTTTTGCACATAATAATATCTTTGCTTCAACATTCAAATCTTCATACCACATTTGTTCCGGAAACCAAATATTATTTTCCAAAAACAACTCTGTTTTATAAATTTTATCCCAGATATATCCATCTTTTGCAAATAAATATGGTTGCTCACTTAATGTGAATTCCATGTACCTATCAGGGAATTCTGTTCGCTGACATATAATGGCCCCATTTTCATCTACATATTCCGTTCCAAAAAAAATGATATCCGCATTACTTTTTTCCATGTAATTATACAATTTTTGCAACATATCTGGTTTAATAGCATCATCACCATCTACAAACAGCAAATATTTACCCTCTGCATTTTTTATTCCTGTATTCCTTGCCCCTCCCTGCCCCTTATTTTCTTGCGAAATTATCCGAATCATTCCCTGATATTTTCTTTGATACGATTGCGCTATTGCTATACTCTGATCCTTTGATCCATCATCTACTATTATAATTTCCAATTTATTAAAATTTTGAATCAGTATTGATTGTAAACACTTTTCTATATATTTTTCTACGTTATATACTGGTATTATGATTGTAATTATATCCCTCATTTTTTTCCTCAACTTCCCGTTTCTTCGTAGTTTCTGGCACCTGTGTTGTATAATGAACCAAATATCCTAAAAGTAACCAGAAAATCACTGACATCGGAGAATTTGTATATAAAACATCTGTCACAAACAATGAACATTCCAAACTGGCTATAACACCTGTAATTAGAACAACTCGATACTCATACATATCATCTTCATTAATCATCCAATTTTTAAATATGTATATTATAATTGTAAATCCAAAAATCATCATAATGCCAAAGCCTACAATTCCTTGTCCGACAAGTAAATTAAGCGGCATATTGTGAAAATTATTAAATACTCCAAGATCATTATTTACTAAGTATGTTTCTGGCAAATGTTCTTTTGTATACGATACTAAATCAAAGAAAGATACTCCTATAAGAGGTTTTGTTTTAAATATTTCTAATCCACTCATCCAAATATCCGTACGACGATTCGAAAAATTTTCTTTTAAATCAGCTTCTCTTCCTATAAGCAATTCGTCTTCCTCTTCCGATTCTTCGTCCTCGGTAATATTCTTTTCAGAACTAATTATATTATTATTAGCACTTTTTAGCAAAACAGGAACTGTCGCCATACCTATCGAAAAAATCAATGCGCTAATTACAACACCAACATATATTTTTTTCTTGACCTTAATTTTCATCAGTATGGTATACACAAATGTACACGAAAACAAACAAACAATTCCGGTTCTAGAATCGGATAACGCAATATATAGCCAATCACATATTATATTTAACACAAGAAATACTTTTATACTTTTCGTTGCATTAGTCATTTTATAATATGCAAATACAGAAGCCAAAGTTGCAAATACACTACCATAATTAGGATCTGTAAATGTCCCCCACAATCTTCCCCATACAATCCCAGCAAGATGTACATCCCCTTGCTGATTATACACTTCTACAGAGATCCCCATATAATACATAACCAGACTTCCAACTATCAATATAAAAGAGATAAAAACAAATACCCAAGATATAACATCAAATTCTTTTTTATAATTATTGATATCTCTTTCTACATCACACATATAAAAAACGAATAAATGGAAACACGTCCATATTAAATATTTTAGATTATCACTTACTCCATACTGATAATTTGCAAATGTAGAAATTATATAACTCACGCAAAACAATGTAAGAAATACCACGCCTTTTGTCTGTAAATATCCTCTTATTTTTAAGATCCTGCATAAAACCGTTATTGCCCCCAATAGTAACACTATATCCACCATAATAGACATAATTGCTTTACCATACGTAAAATTACAATATGTTAAAAAAGCGAATACTATGTATGCTATTTTAAATGGTAACTCAAAATAATATTTATTTACACCCTGTATTTTTTCTTTCATTTTTTCTCTCTTCTCATCTTATTTGTATTTTCTTATTCTATTAAATCTTTTTGATGCTTTTTCCCTCATTATCCATACAATTCTTCCCATCTGCAAGCATAAGAATTCATTTTGGTTATTTAAAGCCTTTCGCAATACATTTAAAATTCCTTTCACATTGCAGTGTTTCGAAACCTCTTTGTAAATATTACTTGTTACAATTTCCCGTATTAATTCTTTTCTCTTAGTTTTATCAAAACCTGATTGATGGTCAAAACTCTTAGTAATAGCTGCTAATATATATCTTAAATATCTTTGTCCAAGAATATTTTTTACATTTGCATTGCAATAATTCCAATCACAATATAACTGATACATTGTTTCTATTCTTCTTGTACTTAGCTCAAAATATTCAGGAACAAATCGTGTAGTTATACTCCCATTAGTGCGTTTCATATAATGATAACCACAATTTGAAAGGATTGCCATATTACTGATACATCTTACCACTTTTAAATTAAAAAAATAATCTTCATAAAGAACTACCTTTTCAAATTGAATATTATTTTTCTTTATTATTTCAGCACGATACAACCTGTTCCATTGATATCCAAACAATGTTTTTTCTTCCATTTGGATAATCAAATCTTTTATTTCTTCTATTTCTGCGCAAACTTGATCTTCCAAATATAGACGGTTTTTACAGTAACATTTTCCCATTTTGTCATAATATTCTTCTGTAATCCCCCACACCACCATGTCCAACATTTTTTTTTCTATTGTTTGACGTGCCAATTCATAAATGTCTTTTTCAATAAAATCATCAGAATCCATAAACGTGATATACTCACCTTTAGAGTTACAAATTCCGACATTTCTCGCATTTCCTGCGCCACCATTTTTTTCTAAATGGATCGCTACAATCCGCTCATCCTCTTCTGCAAAGTCATCACACATTTTTCCGCTGTTATCTGTTGAGCAATCATTTACAAGAATTAATTCAAAATCCTGCATCTGCTGATTCAATATACTTGAAATACTTTCTTTAAGATATTGTTCAGCATTATACACTGGCATAATTATTGACAGAAATGGTTTCTCACTCATAAAACTATCTTCCCACCTTCAACTTCGTAAACAATTTCGTATTCTTCGTCTTCACCAACGTAATCACATCGGCCTCCCAATATGTCAGCAACGTGCTGTCCCATTTCAACGGCAGCACCATCAGCTTCATATAACTCGATCTTGGTTTTGCCAGTTTCAGCATCTGTTTCAATCTTGGATTTTTCAGCATCTGTTTGATTTCTTTTCTTTTTTCTTTTCCGGACATCTCACATTTTGGATTCGTGATATTTTCTACGCATCCGATGAAACGTTCTACATAGCGTCTCGCGATCATTTCCATGCTGTTTGGATCCATAACTTGCCATTCTTTATACAGATTCACCATCCAGCCATGTTCTTCTTCCCGTTTTTCATACATACCCGGGCGATATGCTGTGGTCTCGGATTCTGTTCTTGCACGTAGAAAATGATAATACTGTTTGGATGTTACAGTTACTCTTTCCACATTTCTTACAATGCTTACGTTGAATGGAAAATCGTCCCAGAAGGTTGTCGGGAAGCGTAAATTATTTTCCATGATATACCTGGATTCATACAGTTTATTCCATGGTGTGTACAGTAAGTTTTTGTCAAACAGCTTATAGGCATTTTTACGGAAAGTCTCTTTATTCGGATAGACCGCATCCTCTACCACATAGTTATCTGTCAGATATTTATCTTTTTCGTAATAAGTATCAATATAGAATCCGGCAACTACCAGCTGTGCCTGATCTCTTTTTGCCAGATTGTACATATCTTCCAGCATGGTAGGCTCTGCCCAGTCATCCGAATCCAGGAAATACATATATTCTCCCTTGGCCATATCGATGGCCAGATTTCTGGCACTTGGCGCACCACCATTTTCTTTGTGGATTACATGGATTCTGCTGTCTTTTGCTGCATATGCATCGCAGATCTCTCCGCTGCGATCCGGTGTCCCATCATCAACGATCAGGAATTCCCATTCTTTCATGGTCTGTGCCTGGATGCTTTCAATTGCTTTTCCCACATATTCTTCTACCTTATAGACAGGCATGATTATACTTACTTTTATCTCTGACATGTTCTATTCCTCTTCTTCAAATTCATCAAATGTTATTTCCTTTTCCGTATCAAACCCCTCCGTGCTGTCCGACTTCAAGAATACAATCGCAGTCTGGAACAGCAGCTGAATATCTTTCCAGATGGAATAATGTTCAATGTACAGAAGGTCCATCATCAGCTTATCCTTCGGAGTCGTATTATATTTTCCTGCGATCTGGGCATAGCCGGTTAGTCCGGCTTTTACACGCAGGCGATATTTGAATTCCGGGAGATCTTCCGTATATGCAGTTACATTTTCCATCATCTCCGGACGGGGGCCCACAAAGCTCATATCACCTTTTAAGATATTCAGAAGCTGAGGTAGTTCGTCCATACGGATCTTTCGGAGGATTCGTCCCGGTGGCGTGATACGGTCATCATCTTTGGTGACAGACCGATTTTCCACGTGTTCTTTCATAGTACGAAACTTATAAACTTCAAACACACGGCCATTTAAAGTTGCTCTTTTTTGTTTGAACAATATGGATCCATGGTCATAACATTTGATCGCAATCGCACTGATAATCCAGATCGGTGAACTTACTACTCCCATAAGGATGACCAGTACAAGATCCAAAATACGTTTCATGAACCTCTGCTCCAGGGACAGGGATTTTACATTATAGTTAAATACGCTTATATCATCCAAAAGGTAATTCTCCGCGTTACTCTCTACCACATCTGCGATCTCCGGCGTATAGTAAATGTTCTTACGATTCTCATAACAGTAATTGATGATCTCTTCTCTTTCCGCTGCAGGTATCTCACACAGGAATACTGCATGGGTTTCATTGATCAGCTGATACAGATTTTTTTTCTGATAGTGAACGATATGTTCTACTTTGTATTGCTTTTTGTATTTGTTAATGCCACGCATTACACGGTATACACCATCTTCATTTGCTGCAATGATACAGCAGTTTTCCGGGTCATGTGCATAAAAGTATAATGCATTACCCGCATACGTGAAAAGTATGATTACCAGAATCTGAACCACTATCGTAAGCAGTAACCATTCGATACTGGTCAGGCGAAATGCAGCAATATTCGGTGTGATCGTATTCATGATCATCAGTTCCAGATAGGTAACCAGATCGGTAAAAATCGTTGCCAGAATCAGAGAATATATAATAGGTTTGCTTTTTCTCCTTCCGATATCGTAGGTTCCATAGATGCGCAGGAACAGCGCTCCTACAATCGTAAATGTAAGTATGGTGCTTCCCATGGTTCTGGATAAAATCAACAGTGGTCTGTTTTTAAATGACATGATCACAAAAAAGAGTGCCATCAGCACCAGGTATAAAATCAGTTTCATTAACATGAGCAGACTTTTATCCAGTTTTTTAAGAACTTTCTTTATCATTTGTCTCTCCCTCGTAACAATTTTATTTTCTTATAATGTTACTATTTCTATATATTCTTCAAAATATTACATTATCTATTAAATTATACCATAATAGCCATTTTATTACCACCCATGAATCGATATTACAGGGATTTCGCTTTTAAATTTTTTGTTCCTGTATTTTTATAAAAAATTTGTTTCTCTGGCATTCTATTCACATCGATTGCTTCTTTGGGTTCCAATGCGCACAAAGTTCCCCTGTTCTTTGTTTCTGTCTTTTTCCTTATGCTGTTTTGATCCCTTTTATCCCTATCCGCCTTTTTGATACAGGATCTGTTTTATCTTCTCTGTCAGCAAATCATCCCTGAAGATCCGGCTTACGCTCTTTCGTGTGATCCCACTTCTTTCAAACTCCCGAATCCGACGATACAGGTACAGTTCCCTCATATTGAACCCTATAATCATCAGGTTAATATTGTTTCTACTGCCGCATGACAATAACAATAATTTGCATGGTAATACGTTTTCAGCTGATGGAAGCCATTTTTCTCAATATCCAACCGGCGGTTCATCATCTCCCATAAGACCTGCAGGGGCGTCTGTTCCAGCGTTGTTACCAGTCACATCCACCTCTATGCTCCCTTTCTGTTTTCCTGCCAGGTTTCATGGTATCTAACTACCCGGAGACTGTATGGACAGTTTTCTATCTCAAACTTTGACAGACCCCATACTTCGACCGTCTTTTTCCCGCGCTGGAAGGATCCCTTTTTTCCTTTTCCGCTCCGTCCCTCGGTTTTAACATTTCCTGCCCCAGGATCACATGCGGCGCCTTTCCAACCGTCATACAGACCACACTCCGATGGAAATATTCTGTTTCGCCTGCACGGTTTTTCCGGTAAGGCAGTCCGGACAGGATTTTTTGTGCTGCTGGACAGGAGATCCCTGACTGCATCAACTTTTGGGATCTTTCCACTAATGCAGTTCCGCAGCCGTCTGGACATACTTTCCGTTGAAGAAAAAACCGTATGAAATCTTTCATACTACAGCATCAGAAAAACCCGTACCGGCATAACGATATTAAACAGAAGAATGGCTTTTCTTTCTCTTTTATCCGATAAACACTTGATTTTTTGTGGGATTTTATATACACTTGTCATATGAGTTAACAGTTTTTTTAATGCTAATTTTTCATTAAGGACACCTTCTTTCGTATTGTTTGGGGATAACATAATTATACAGGAGAAAGTGTCCTTTTTGATTGTTTATACATAAAAAAACAGTAATTTATATTCCGTATCAGTATCCCCTGTTTTGCTTCGTAAATCCCTGCAAAATGGGGTTCCTTTTTCTTAAAAGCGAAATCTCTGTCATTGTAATGCGGGAGTTTGGCACATTGAAATTCAAAAAAGTACCGCAAATCCTTGAAACTGGGATTGTGACACTTTTTTAATTAATCAACTGTCAAAGACGGGATTATACCATACAGACTAAATGATTTCAACTAATCCGCTACCTTCTCCCCTTATCAGACGTTTCCACCCGTCACCCGGTTTTAAAAGCAAAAAATTTTCTGGTTTTAAAACCACATTTCCCAAAACCAACCATTCTGACTCATAATTTCCAAAAATCCGCCAATACTAAACCCAGAACTTTAATTTCATCTAAAACCAGGTTTAGCACATCATATTTATACGGATAAGGAGAAAGTCTATGAAAGCAACAGGTATTGTACGAAGAATCGATGATCTCGGGCGGGTGGTGATTCCGAAGGAGATACGGCGGACGTTGAAGATACGGGAATCGGAGCCTCTGGAGATTTTTACGGATCGGAATGGGGAAATTATTCTGAAGAAATATTCGCCGATCGGGGAGTTTTCGAGCGGGGCGCAGCAGCTGGCGGATGCGGCGGCAAAGACGTGCGGAAAGTTGTTTTGTATCTGTGATCAGGAGCAGGTGGTGGCCGCGGCCGGGCCGGAGAATAAGAAGTATCAGGGAAAATCTCTCAGTAAAGCGATGGAGCAGCGACTCTTTGACCGGGATTTTATCCCGGAAAATAACGCTTATTATCCGGTGACAGACGATGATGCGCACACGGAACAGGCGTTGGTTCCTGTGACACGGGACGGGGATCCGGTCGGGGCCGTGTGTTTTCTTGGCATGAAGCGCACGGATCCGATCTCCGAAGCGGATGCGAAGGTAGCAGAAATGATAGCCCGATATCTGACCTTCACTATGAACAATTGATGATATACAATGTAACAACAAGGCGGAACACCAGCATCTTTTGCCGGCGTTCCGCCTCATTTTATTTCTGCTCATAATATTCTTCCAGTGTCAGCCCTGTAAGTGTCAGATACAACGCCAGCGACCGGGTTACATACCGGATATGCCAGGGCTCCCATCCATATCCGGTTATATGCTCTTTCCCTTTCGGATAGCGCAGGATGAAGCCATATAAGGGTGCACACCGTTTCAGCCACCGGCCTTCCCGGGTTTCGCCGAAACGCTCATCCAGTTGATAGTCAACCGCCTGGCAGGAAACATCCAGTGCCAGACCCGTCTGATGCTCACTGGCTCCCGGCGGTGCTATCCAATGTACAGAACCTTCGTTTTCTTTCGGCTGTTCCCGCAGTTTCTTCTGATAGAGTTCTTCCTGTCTTTCATAACTTCGATAGCCGGATACTCCGCACAGATAGATTCCTTCCTCTTTTCCTCTCGCAAAAAGTGCCTCCACTCCCTTCGCTGCACTGGCTGCAAGTAATCTTTTCCTGTCCCCGACAGGTGCATCAAAGATGATTTCCGGCTCAACTAAGGTCTGTGGTATCGCTTTTCGCGGTAAGCGGTGTGTACGGTTTACCAGAATCGTGGCATCCATCTTTTCCCCTCCTTTGTTTCGTAGCTATGAAACTATCTGCATTCTATGCAGCCGGAAGCCGGATTATGAACAGGAAAGCAGTCTCCTGTAAGCGAAAAAAGAGAGTGCAAACACGTTTCCCGTATCCTGCACTCTCTGTTCTTATTTTTCTCTAGTTCACCTGATACACATCCGCATATTTCATACCAAAGCTCAATGCCTGGCTGTGGCTTCCCATGAAGATATCCACATGTCCGTATGCGGTTCCTCTGTCTTCTACGGTATAGATCTGACCGTTGATGGAAAGTTTGGTTCCGAATGGAACTCCCGCCATCGCGATGGTACGTCCCGGTGTCGGAGTAGTTCCGCTGGCTGTACCGCCGCCGGACCATTTTCCACAACAGATGGAACAGCCGCAATATGCTGTCAGTTTGAATCTTCCCAGGTATTTGCCCTGTGAAGTATCGATGGTATCGTCGGAGCTGTCTGTTGTAGTTGTTGAAGTTGTTGTATTCGCAACAGTATTACTTGTCGTTGTAGTCGTTGTTGTACTGCTGTTTGATTTTTTCTGTGTCGCTGACGCTGCCTGCTGCGCTGCTTTCTGCTGTGCTGCCTTTTGTGCTGCTGCATCTTCTGCCGCTTTTTTCTCTGCCGCTTCTTTTGCTGCCGCTTCCTGTGCTGCTTTCTCAGCTGCTGCCTGTGCCGCCTGCTGTGCTGCTAATCTGGCTGCTGCTTCTTCCTCTTTTGCCTGACGAAGAAGGTCGTTGATCGCATCTTCCTGACTGCTGATCTTAGTCAACAGATCATTCTCTGCTGTCTGCTGGCTCTGAATATCTTCCTGATATTCACGGATCTGCTGGTAAGTTGCCTCCACCAGTTCTTCTACTGCCGCCTGCTTGTCCGCGCTCTCCTGCTGAAGAGCCACAATCTCTTCTTTTTCCTGTGCCACCTGTTCCTCTTTGGTCTGGATGGCTTCTTTTGTTTCTCTGTATGTATCCAGCATGTCTCTGTCATACTTTGACATCTGGGAAATGTTCTCAGCCTGGTTTAAGAAATCAGAAATACTTCCTGATTCGAACAGCAGGTTCATATAATTGCTGGCTGAGTTTTCGTACATATAGCGGATACGGAGTTTCATCGCTTCATACTGCTGCGCTTCATCCGCTTTCGCATCTTCAAGGTCACTTTGCAGCTGTGTCAGTTCTTCCTGCTTCGCATCGTAATCGTTCTGCAGTTTTTCCAGACTGCTGCGAAGATCGTCCAACTGAGTGTTCAGATCTGCAAGATATGTTTCGGATTCACCTTTTTTTGATTCCAGTTCCTGAATCTTTTCCTGGGTCTGCTGCAGGGAAGACTGATTCGCCTGCTGCTGTGCCTTCGCATCGGAGATCTTCTCCTGCGTGGTAGCAGCTCCACCCTGTACCGCACTTCCCACGATAAGACATGCGGAAAGTACCAGGCTTATGATTCTTTTTCTTCTCATATTAATTCCTCTCACTTTCTCAGGCAAGAGTCATTATAGCATGATTTTGTAGCATTGTGAAGTAGTTTTTTAACATCTCGTAATATTTGCGTAATAATTAGTGGAGTTTTGGCGAATTTCTACATTAAAGTGCGGATTATGTCAACTTTTTAGCCGCCAGCCGCTCCAGTATTTATTCTTCAGAACTCCGTTCACAAGTTTTCCCCACCCGAGTGCATACTGATCCACACAGACCAGGATCCAGCCTTTCTCTCTGGTCGCTTCCCCCGGTTCCAAAAGCAGGGTTTCTCCACGCAGATACCGTCCGATCCGTTCATCCTCCGGCGAAAGGGATACGCTTCCCGCATAGTCGGAAGCCTTCAGCGTCATCGCCAGCTGCTGGGATGGTTCAAAACGGTTTTTCTTCAGATCTCCCAGATACAGTCCGTTTCGTAAGAAATGGATACCGTTCAACTTTGCCGGAAGCTCCGGTACCAGGTAGACTTTCTCTCCCTTGATCTGTACCCGCTCCCAGTCCGGCTTCCACTGACAGTCCCTGAAGAATTCTTCCAGGACTGCTTTATTTTTCTTATCCATCCGTGTCGGCGGTTCCAGTCTGATCCTTGTCTCGGGCGCATCCTCGGACTTTTTCAGCAGGGCCAGAAAATGCCCCTCTCCTTTCATCTTATGCGGCCAGATCCGCACACAGCGGCGCAGTTCCTCTCTTCCATCACCCCACGCAGGGTTACCCTCGGAGAATCCTTCATATCCTTCGATGGGAATCAGTTCCATCTCCGGACACTGCTCCAGGATCCAGGAGATACTTCCCTCGTTTTCTACCGGAGCAAAGGTACAGGTGGAATACAGCAGTTTTCCACCCGGGCGCAACATCCGCACACCATTTTTCAGAATATCTTTCTGCAGTTTTGCAAAGTACTCCGGGCGTTCTTCCTCCCAGGTTTTGATCACCGCCGGATCTTTGCGGAACATCCCCTCCCCGGAGCACGGTGCATCGATCAGCACTTTATCAAAAAATCCTTCAAACCGCTCTGCCAGGTTCTGTGGTACTTCGTTGGTCACAAAGGCGTTGGATATGCCAAATACTTCCAGATTCTTTAACAGTGCTTTAGCCCTGGAATTACTGATATCATTTGCCACCAGCACACCTTTTCCCTGAAGCGCTGCGCCGAGAGCCGTTGCCTTTCCTCCCGGTGCTGCACACAGATCCAGAACTCTCTCCCCCGGTTCCACCGGAAACCTCGCCGCCGGAGTCATGGCGCTTGGCTCCTGCAGATAATAAAGACCGGCACTGTAATATGGATGTCTGGCCGGCTGATCTTCTTCTTTATAAAAATACCCGGTCTTTGTCCACGGAATCGGATCCAGAGAAAAACCGGAGCCTTCCGCCAGTTCCTCTTCCGTGATCTTCATCGGATTGATCCGGAGTCCGTACTGTCTGGGGTTATCATAACTTTCGATATACGATTCGTATTCATCCCCCAGCATCTCTTGCATTCTCTTTTCAAAGCTTTCCGGCAGTTCCACTCTCATCACACACCCGTCTCCTCTTTTTCTTTCTCTTCCGCCCATTCTCCCACGGACATTTTTCTACGCTCCACTATAGCAAGACTCTGGCATTTTGTAAAGAAAAAGCGGTGGCCCCCCAGCCACCGCTTTTATCTCGTTTTTGCGTCACCCCATATATATGACAATCCGGTTACGCATTATCTGCAACGGCATCTTCTGCCATTACTTCCTCGTATTTCTCCAAAATCAGACTTTGGATCTTTTCTCTTGTGTTGGAATTGATCGGATGTGCAATATCGCGATACTCTCCATCGGAAGCCTTACGGCTTGGCATAGCGATAAACAGTCCTTTCTCTCCCTCGATTACTTTAATATCATGTACAACAAATTCATCATCAATTGTTATGGAAACAACTGCTTTCATCTTACCTTCTTTTGTCACTTTGCGCACTCTTACGTCTGTAATCTCCATAGCACATGCCCCTTTCATATGTCGTTCTCCTTCCGAACAGTTATAGCCGCTGATTAGTTATTTCTCCGCGAACCACCAGACAGCTGCTCTGTTATTACAGCGCATAGCGCTCGTTCTTTTCCACGACAACTTTTATTTCGCCTTCTCCGCAATAGTAAGAATTGGCCCGGATGGTATCCCGGCTTTCTACGATGCAGTTTTCGATATGGGTATTATCACCCAGATATACGTCGTTCAGAATAATAGAATTCTTGATAACGCAGTTATTTCCCACATATACTTTCTTAAACAGAACAGAATTCTCCACCTGCCCGTTGATGATACAGCCGCTGGATACCAGGCTGTTCTTTACCAGACATCCCGGATTATATTTTGCCGGCGGAAGATCGTCGATCTTGGAGTTAATTCCCGGATACTGACGGAAGAAATAATCTCTCACTTCCGGTTTCAGGAAATCCATATTGGTCTTGTAGTAAGCCTCAACGGTAGAGATGTTGTTCCAGTAATCCTGGATCTTATATCCATAGATCCTCTTCAGATTCTTATAGCGGATCAGAATATCTTTTACAAAATCATGTCTTCCTTCCTGTGCGCAGCGCTCGATCATCTCGATCAGCTGGCGGCGCCGGATCACATAGATTCCTGTGGAGATCGTATGATAATCGGACAACATCGGTTTCTCTTCGAATTCTTCGATCCGGTAGTCTTCATTCATACGAAGCACACCAAATCTGGTCACATCCTCATTGGCATCCACATCCTTGCACACAATAGTCACATCGGCACGTTTTGCGATATGGTATTCCAGAACTTTGTTATAATCCAGTTTATATACACAATCACCGGATGCGATGACCACATAGGGTTCATGGCTTCTCTTCAGAAAATCCAGGTTCTGATAAATCGCATCTGCGGTTCCCTGATACCAGAAGCTGTTATCCGGAGTGATCGTCGGTGTAAACACAAACAAACCTCCCTGCTTTCTTCCGAAATTCCACCATTTGGAAGAGCTCAGATGCTCATTCAACGATCTTGCGTTGTACTGTGTCAGGACTGCAACTTTCGCAATATGAGAATTGGTCATATTACTCAGTGCAAAGTCGATGCTCCGATAACTTCCCGCTACCGGCATCGCTGCGATGGCACGTCTGTTGGACAGTTCTCTCATCCTGTTGTTATTACCGCCTGCCAGAATAATTCCTAATGCTCTCATATTACTCACCGTCCTTCTTTACAATTGCTCCGCCGCTTACAAGCTCTCCGTCCGGATAATCCTCCACAGTGGTCTCACCGCTGATGGCTGTGTTCTTTCCAATCTTCACACCTGACGGAATAACAGAATTTTCTGCGATTGTAACAAGGCCGAATCCATAGACAGCCGGTTTCAGAACATTCGGAGCTTCCTCGCCCACACCTGTGACAACATTTTCTCCGATATCCACACTCTCTGCGATAATGGACTTGTCAATCTGGCTTCCGGCGCCGATGCGTGTATGTTTCATAATAATGGAATCCCGCACCACAGCTCCCTTTTCAATCGTTACATCCGCACCGATGACGCAATTATGCACTTCACCATAAATCTCCGCACCTTCACCGATGATGCTTCTTTCAACAACGGATTCCCCGGATATGTACTGTGGACGGATGATATCACCTTTGGTATAGATTTTCCAGAATTCTTCATACAGGTTAAATTCCGGAATGATATCGATCAGTTCCATATTTGCTTCCCAATAAGACCCCAGTGTTCCTACGTCTTTCCAGTATCCGTTGAATTCATAGGCAAACAGTCTCTTTCCATTATCTCTGCAATATGGCAGGATATGTTTACCGAAGTCACAGTTTGGCTGATCTTTCAGTGCCATCAGAGACTCTTTGAGTGTCTTCCAGGAGAAAATATAAATTCCCATGGATGCCAGATTACTTCTTGGATGTTCCGGTTTTTCTTCAAACTCGGTAATACGTCCCGCGCCGTCAGTGATCATAACACCGAAACGGCTTGCCTCTTCGATCGGCACCGGCATACAGGCAATGGGCACATCTGCCTTATTTGCCTTATGATAATCAAGCATCACTTCGTAATCCATCTTGTAAATATGGTCACCGGAGAGAATCAGAACGTAGTCCGGATTATAGGTCTCCATGTATGCCATATTCTGAAAAATTGCGTTTGCTGTTCCGGTATACCAGTCGCTGTTACCATTTTTTTCGTAGGGGGGAAGCACGGTAACACCGCCCACATTCCGGTCCAGATCCCACGGAATACCGATTCCGATATGGGTATTCAGACGCAGCGGCTGATACTGGGTCAGAACACCCACGGTATCAATGCCTGAATTAATACAGTTACTCAACGGAAAATCGATAATCCGATATTTTCCTCCAAATGCCACCGCCGGTTTGGCAACTTTCTCGGTAAGTACGCCGAGTCGGCTTCCCTGGCCTCCGGCCAACAGCATTGCAATCATTTCTTTCTTGATCATGCAATCACCTCTTGTCATATATAGTAAAAAGATTATATCACACTTATCAGATTTAGTGAACATTTTTTACATATTTTTATCAAATCTTTTCGTGTTTTTATGACATTTATACAACGTTTCTTCTCCCTTTCGTCATTTTCTTCTATATCTATTGGTTTTTTTTCTCATCCTTAAAAAAATCTTTCCATTTTCCCCTTTTCCGTCTATAATAAATGTTGTTACAAAATGTCTTTTGTACCCGACTGATGCCTGCGGATCGCCCGCTGAAAGCAGCTTTCGCAATCTTTCCGACCCAGGGAAGCCGGCATCATAAATATGATACAAACGTCTGTAAGAAAGGGAGAACTCCTATGTATACCATTGATTTTACAAAACCTGTTCACATACATTTTATCGGCATCGGCGGTATCAGCATGAGCGGCCTTGCCGAGATTCTTTTAAAAGAGGGATTCACCGTATCCGGCTCTGATTCCAAAGAAAGTGCTCTGACGGATCATCTGACTTCAAACGGTGCACAGATTTTCTACGGACAGCGCGCATCCAATATTATTGACGGTATCGATCTGGTGGTTTACACTGCTGCGATCCATCCGGATAACCCGGAATATGCCTGCGCAAAAGAAAAAAATATTCCGATGATGACCCGTGCCGATCTGCTGGGACAGATCATGAAAAATTACCAGATCCCCATCGCAGTATCCGGAACCCACGGAAAAACCACAACAACTTCCATGGCTTCTCATATTCTGCTGGAAGGTGGTTTTGATCCGACAATCTCTGTCGGCGGTATCCTGCCGGCCATCGGCGGTAATCTGCGTCTGGGACATTCCGGTACTTTCATTACCGAGGCCTGTGAATATACCAACAGCTTTTTAAGCTTTTTCCCGAAAATCAGTATCATCCTGAACATGGATGCCGATCATCTGGATTTCTTTAAGGATATTGACGATATCCGCCATTCCTTCCGGCTGTTTGCAGAAAAACTTCCGGCTGACGGTACCCTGATCATCAACAGTGATACTCCTCATTATGAGGATATCATCAGGGATCTGCCATGCGAAGTCATCACTTACGGACTGGAACATGAAGCTGATTATACAGCAACCGATATTACATACGATACCTTCGGTCACCCGACCTTTACCTGTCTGCATCACGGTGAAACCACAGGAACCTTCTCCCTGAAGGTACCCGGTATCCACAACGTGTCCAACGCCCTTTCCGTGATCGCTCTGGGTGAAAAACTGGGTATGGACGATGCAACGATCCAGAAAGGTCTGATCAACTTCACCGGAACCGACCGCCGTTTCCAGTTCAAAGGAAACATCGGCGATATCACTGTGATCGATGACTATGCCCATCATCCGACAGAGATCAAAGCAACACTGACCTCTGCCAAAAACTATCCGCACAAAAAGACCTGGTGTATCTTCCAGCCCCATACCTACACCCGTACCAAAGCTCTGCTCCCGGAATTCGCCGAAGCACTGACTCTGGCAGACCATGTAGTACTGGCAAACATCTACGCCGCAAGAGAAACCGACACCCTCGGCATCTCTTCCGCCGACCTTCAAAAAAAAATCCAGGAACTGGGAACTCCCTGTGAATACTTCCCAACCTTCGATGAAATCGAAAACTACCTTCTGGAAAACTGCCAGCCCGGTGACCTCCTGATCACCATGGGCGCCGGCGATGTCTACCAGATCGGCGAAAAACTCCTGGGCAAATAAACACCAAGAAAACCTTCTTTTACCCCATACAAAAATGGCAACCTAATATGTCCGGTTGCCATTTTTATATGTAAAAATCCCCTGATCCTTTCGCCTGCTCCGTACCCTGTAATTTTCTTCTTATGCTTTTCCTTCCATCCACAATCGGATTCAACCACCCCTCCCCACGTGAAAATCAGAATCAGAAAGCGGTCTGCAACATCAGGAGGCGGCAACACTTTGCGGGCGGTTAGGGCAAGCTTTGAGATCCAGCACCTACGTAGACTTTCGCGAGGGTCCGCTGACCCTCGTGAACTATAGCCGAAGTTAGCGGCCAGCTCAAAGTTGCCCTGCACACGTTGCAGCCTCCTGATGTTGCAGACCGCTTTCGAATCCGTCCCTTTTCACCACCCTCCCCCACGCAAAAGCCAGAACCCGGAAGAGGTCTGCGACACCACGGAGGCGGCAACACTTTGTGGGCGCTTAGGGCAAGCTTTGAGATCCAGCACCTACGTAGACTTTCGCGAGGGTCCGCTGA
>OLQI01000258.1_pt1 | contig 55185 bp, 68 predicted proteins | sample 1672171 | NCBI WGS metagenome assembly OLQI01 (sample SAMEA3136655, study PRJEB25190) | human gut metagenome
GCTGGGTTCAGAACGTCGTGAGACAGTTCGGTCCCTATCTGTCGTGGGCGCAGGAAATTTGAGAAGAGCTGTCCTCAGTACGAGAGGACCGGGATGGACGCATCAATGGTGGACCAGTTGTCACGCCAGTGGCATAGCTGGGTAGCTAAATGCGGAAGGGATAAACGCTGAAGGCATCTAAGTGTGAAACCCACTTCAAGATGAGATTTCCCATTGCGCAAGCAAGTAAGACCCCTTAAAGACGATAAGGTAGATAGGTCAGGAGTGTAAGCATGGTGACATGTTAAGCGGACTGATACTAATAGGTCGAGGGCTTGACCGAAAAGGCAAGCGAGCTTGAAAGAAAGAGACTACTATCTGGTTTTGAGTGTCCTGAAGGATACTTGAAGAGAAGATCTGGTAATGATAGCATGATGGACACACCTGTTCCCATTCCGAACACAGAAGTTAAGCATCATCACGGCGAAGATAGTACTTCGGTGCGAAAATAGCTCGTTGCCAGTTCTTTTTTTTATATCTTTACTTTATTAAAACCACCTGACTTCCTTGCCAGGTGGTTTTTAGATACACTGTTTCAGCTTTTCTACAATTAGACCTATTTTTTCACTATCTAATGATGAGTAGTTCATAACATAAATATTCTTGTTTTCCTTATTATTTTTATAATATTGCGAAAGTGGACTTAATCTTATTCCTTTACTATAAGCATTATTTATAATGTCTTTTTCTTCTTTTGTACTTTTTATTTTCATTAAAAAATGAACGCCAGCAGTTTCATTATAAATTTCAATTTTATTATTTAGACTACTCGTTTGAAAGGCATTTAAGATTGTATTTTGTTTTTTTAAATAATAATTTCTCAAACGATTAATATGTCTTTTAAAATGTCCGTTTTCAATAAATCTTGAAAGAGTATATTGTTCAAAATTTGAAACTGTACATGAATAAAATGAAAGACGTCTATAATATTCATCAGCTAATGACTCTGGTAATACCATATAAGACATACGGATAGTTGATGATAAAGTTTTAGTAAAGGTATTCATGTAGATGACTTTATCGGAAACATCTATGCTTTGTAAAGTTGGAATGGGTTTTCCACCTAATCTTAATTCACTATCATAATCATCTTCAATGATATAATGTTTTTCAACTTTATTTGCCCATCCTAGAAGTTCATACCTTCTTGAAATTGGCGTAACAATACCTGTAGGAAAATGATGAGATGGAGAGATGTGTATTACATCAATTTTCTTTTCTTCTAATTCATTTGGATCTATTCCATAATCATCTATATCCACATATTCAAAATCAACATTCATACTTTTATAAATTTGGGCAGTTTTTGGATAACCAGGATTTTCTAAGCCATATTTAACATCATTTCCTAAAAGTTGAATAATCAAGCTATATAGATATTCTGTACCTGCACCAATAATGATTTGTTCAGGTTTAATATTCATATCTCTAAAATCTTTTAAGAAATTCGCAATATTTTTTCTTAATTCAAGAATACCACCACAAGGTGAGTTGATCATTAGTTCTTTTTGATTATCTCTTAGTACTTCTTTCATTGTTTTGATCCATGTAGTAAAGGGAAAGATATCACTTTCTGTTTGATTACTAGAAAAATCAGCTAAGTAGTGATTATGTCCACTTGTTAAAACCACTTTCTCTTTATTCATTTGTTTTTTAGAAGGAATATTTTTTAAATCAGCGACATAAAATCCTTTCTTTGGTAATGAATAAATAAAACCTTCAGACATAAGTAAACTATAAGCATTTTCAACAGTAATAATACTTACTCCAAGATTTTTTGAAAAAGGTCTCTTTGATGGTAATCTTTCTCCTGGTTTTATGTTTCCTAAAATAATGTCTTTTTTTATACATTTATAAAGATATTCATAAAGGGAATCTGACCCTATATTTGTAAGATTATATGTTAACATAAATGATTCCTCCTTAAACTGACCTTAATGGATATATTTAATTTGAATATTTTAATATGTTCACATTTAAGTATAATAAAAGCCATAACAAAAGTAAACAGGGGGATTAAAAAATGTTAAATGAAAGATATGCATTAAATAAACAATTAGCACAAATGTTAAAAGGTGATGTTATTATGGATGTAACAACACCTGAACAAGCAAAAATTGCAGAAGAAGCTGGAGCATGTGCAGTTATGGCGCTTGAAAGAATTCCTGCAGATATTCGTGCAGCAGGGGGAGTTGCAAGAATGTCTGATCCAAAAATGATTCAAGAAATTCAAGCAGCAGTAAGCATTCCAGTTATGGCAAAATGTCGTATTGGACACTTTGTAGAAGCACAGCTTTTACAAGCAATTGAAATTGATTATATTGATGAAAGTGAAGTTTTATCACTAGCAGATGATGTTTATCATGTCAATAAAAGAGAATTTGAAGTACCATTTGTATGTGGTGCCAAAGATTTAGGGGAAGCGCTTCGTCGTATCAATGAAGGGGCAAGCATGATTCGTACAAAAGGAGAACCAGGAACAGGAGATATCGTTCAAGCCGTTCGTCATATGAGAATGATGAATAAACAAATTGCCCAAATTTCGGCTCTTAGAAAAGATGAACTTTTCGAAGTTGCAAAACAATTACAAGTACCATATGAACTTGTAGAATATGTTCACGATCATAAAAAATTACCAGTTGTTAACTTTGCTGCTGGTGGAGTCGCTACACCTGCAGATGCAGCATTAATGATGCAATTAGGGGCAGAAGGAGTCTTTGTTGGTTCAGGAATCTTTAAATCAGGAAATCCTAAAAAACGTGCTGCTGCGATTGTTAAAGCTGTTACAAATTATACAGATGCTAAATTGATTGCAAAATTATCTGAAGATTTAGGGGAAGCAATGGTTGGTATTAATGAACAAGAAATTGAAATTTTAATGGCAGAAAGAGGAAAATAATGAAAGTAGGAGTATTGGCTTTACAAGGTGCTTTTATTGAACATGAAAAAAAGTTAGAAAAGTTGGGAGTAGAGTGTATTGAATTGAGGCAAAAAAAAGATTTGGAACAAGATTTTGATGGTTTAATTCTTCCTGGTGGAGAAAGTACTGTTCAAGGAAAGCTCTTAAAAGAATTGGATATGTTTGATAATTTACAAAAACGTATTCAAAATGGCTTACCGACACTTGCAACATGCGCAGGATTGATTTTATTAGCTAAGGAAATAGAAAATCAAAATCAAACTTATTTTTCAACAATACCTATGATGGTAAAAAGGAATGCCTATGGTAGACAACTAGGAAGTTTTCATACAACAGAAGAAATAAAAGGAATAGGAAAAGTTCCTATGACTTTTATTCGAGCACCTTATATCGAAAGTGTACAAGATGGTGTTGATATTCTTTCTAAAGTAAATGACAATATTATTGCTGTTCAATATAAAAAACAATTAGCACTTGCATTTCATCCTGAACTTGATGAAGATGATTCAATTCATCAGTATTTTATAAATATGATCAAAAAGTCTACGATGTAGGCTTTTTTCTTATATAATAAAAAAGAGGTGAATAAAATGGATCATCATCTAGAAATTGTTAAAACAAATATTAAATATCCTATTGTTTTTTATAATCATCAATTTAATAAAAGTCGACCAGTAAGTTCCCACTATCATCAAGATATTGAAGTTGTATATGTCGTTTCAGGAAAAGTAGAAGCATATATTGATGGAAAGAAAGAAATATTTTATCAAGGGGAAATGTTTATTATTAACTCACATAGTGTACATCAATTCAATTTTCCTGAATTTACACATTTATATACATATTTATTGTCAGTTGATGTCTTTAAAGAATTTCAAATTCAATCTTATTTCTTTAAATTAAAAGCTCCATCAAACAAAGAATGGTTTAAACCTTGGTTAGAAATGAAATATATTCACCATCTTTTACCAATAGAACAACATATTTTAATGTATCAACTTTATCAAAAACTCATACAGGATTGTTTATTAGATAAAAAACAAGAAGAAAACACAAAAGAAATTTATAAAATAATAGAAGAAATAGAAAAAAGATATAACCAAGATTTAACACTTGAAATTATAGCGGAACAATTTCACTTTCATCCTAATTCTTTATCACGATTATTTAAAAGACAAACAACGATTTCCTTTTATCAATATTTACAAAAAATAAGATTAAAACATGCTTATTATGATTTAATACATACTAACATGAAAATCATTGATATTGCTTTAAATCATGGATTTAAAAATGTAAAATCATTTGAAAATGTTTTTAAAAAAGAATATCATACAACACCAACAAAATATCGAAAAGTTAATAATTGACTATAAATTGTTAAAAAAGGCAATGAATTTCCTTTATAAAAAGAGAATAATAAAAGCAGGAGGGATCAATATGGAATGGTGGAAAAAGAGTGTTGTTTATCAAATTTATGTAAAAAGCTTTCAAGATAGTAATAATGATGGTATAGGTGATCTTCAAGGAATTGTTTCTCGTTTAGATTACTTGGAAAAATTAGGAGTTGATGTACTATGGATAACACCTATTTATAAGTCTCCTAATGATGATAATGGTTATGACATTTCAGATTATTATCAAATTCAGCCAGAATTTGGAACGATGGAAGATTTTGAAGAATTATTAGAAAAAGCACATGAAAAACAAATTAAAATTATCTTGGATGTTGTTTTTAATCATACAAGTGATGAACATTTTTGGTTTCAAGAAAGTAAAAAATCTAAAAATAATCCTTATCGAGATTATTATATTTGGAAAGAAGGAAATGAGGGAGATGTTCCAAATAATTGGACAAGCTGCTTTCAAGGCTCAGCTTGGGAACTTGATGAAAAGACAAATGAGTATTATTTGCATTTATTTTCTAAAAAACAACCTGATTTAAATTGGCAAAATCCTAAGGTAAGACAAGAATGTATTGATATTATGAATTACTGGGTAGATAAAGGTGTTGATGGTTTTCGTTTAGATGTCATTAATCTTATTAGTAAGGATGAAAGTCAATACTATGTAGACAGTACTATTAAAGGTCATCAAGTATGTGCAAATGGACCACATATTCATGAATATATTCAAGAAATGAATCAAAAAGTATTTTCTAGAAAAGAACTTTTAACAGTAGGAGAAACCCCTGCTGTAACAATCGAGGATGCTAAAAAATATGCTCCTTTAGATAATAAAGAATTAAGCATGGTCTTTCAGTTTGAACTAATGAATGTTGATGGTGCAGAAGTTAATAAATGGACAGATCAAAGATTTTCTTTAAAAGATTTAAAACAAATTATGTCGAGATGGCAAGTAGGAATGTATCAACAGGCTTGGAATTCTTTGTTCTGGAATAATCATGATCAACCACGATGTGTTTCAAGATTTGGTGATACTTCTTCTCCTTTGTGTCATGAAAAATCAGCAAAAATGTTGGCGATATGTTTACATATGATGCAAGGGACACCTTATATTTATCAAGGGGAAGAATTGGGGATGACAAATGTACCTTTTAATTCACTTGATGATTATCGAGATATTGAAACATTCAATAGCTACAAACAACTTGTAGAAATAGAAAAGTCGGTAAGTCATAAAGATATGTTACGCTATATGAGAAAATCAAGTAGAGATAACGCTAGAACACCAATGCAATGGAACAAAGAAAAAAATGCAGGGTTTAGTGAACATATTCCTTGGATTATGATGAATCCAAATTATCAAACAATCAATGCTGAAGCAGAAATGAAAGATACAAATTCTATTTTTCATACTTATCAAAAATTAATTCAATTAAGAAAAGAATATGAAATCATTACTTTAGGTAAATATGATTTAATAATGAAAGATGATGAAGATATTTATGCCTATAAACGTCTTTATCAAGATGAAGAACTTTATGTTTATTGTAATTTTACGGATAAGGAAGTAAGCTATGATGCATCTATTTTAAATAATGAAAAAGTATTGATTCAAAACTATAATCAACATCAAAAAGGAATTCTTAAACCCTATGAAAGTATTGTTTTCTATCAAAAAAGCAGAGCTTAGGCTCTGCTTTTACATTAAATATGATATTCCATAGGATAAGTTAAATAATCTAAACGATCTAATTCATCAACTGTAACTACACCAGCAGGTGCAACCAAAACAGTTGGAATACGATTGACAATTGTTGCACACGTATGTTCAACCGTTGCAGGTTTTACAACATGAAACTCTGTATCTGGTTCACCTGTAATTTTCCAATCACACATATCACCATCATCTTCACCATAGACTTTACCAATACATTGTGTTTCAATAACAGGACCTTGGAAAGTTTCTGTTGTTACAACAGCAGCCATTCCAATACAGTTTCCTTTTGGAATTGTTTCACCTAAAGTTGATGAATATAAGTCTGTTTCATGGAAATAAGGAACACATTTTTGTGTTTGAGATTTAATTGTCCATCCCATGCGTGCTGCTAAGGCTTCATTTGAATTCCATACATATGAAGGTTCTAATACTTCAGGATGGGCAATACATGCTTCAAATTCTTCAAGAGTTAAACCAACACCATGAGCTTTTGCAAGAGCTAATCCATAATCTTCGACATTATAACTTACAGCACCTTCAATCTTTTTAATAGAATGACATCCACCGGCTACTAAACCAACCATATTTACCCAGAAGATATCTTCCATACCACTACCAACAAAAGTACATCCATTTTCTTTTGCAATAACATCTAATTGATTTGTACGAACTGGATCTGTTGTCCAACTATATGTTGCTTCTTCACATGTAGAAATAACACTAATTCCTCTTGATAAACATTTTACATAATGATCGAAGCAATCACTGACTAAACTAAATAAAGTGACAACAGCGATATCAGGATCTGTTTCATCTAAAACTTTATCTGCTTGATCACTAATACATACGCCTGTTTTAACACCAAGTTCTGCAAAATCACCAATATCCATTCCTACAATTGCGGGATTTGTATCAATGGCCCCAACAATCATTGCTCCATTTTCATAAAGATAACGGATAATGTATTTTGCCATCTTTCCGCAACCATATTGTACAACCTTAATCTTTTCCATAATTCATGCCTCCTATTTCTTTCAATTACATCATAGACTCTTATCTAAGAAGAGAGTCAACTACTTTTTAAAAGAAACAGGAACTTGTAATCTTAAAAACATAGAACGTTCATGATGATCAAACATACTGAGTTCACTTAAAACTTCACAAATATAATCACCACATATTGTAAGATGATTCATCTTACAATAATCAAGAAGACGTTTTGCATAATCTATTTCTTGATGAAAATCATCAAGATAAATACAAGCATACATTCCATTTTCAATCACTTGTATTTCTTTTTCAGGAAAATGATTATCCACAAAAACAAAAATACGATCTGAAATAAATTCTTGTTTTAAAAATCGTTCTTTATTAAGAAAAGTTCCCGCATTACAATAATAAATTTGGGGATAATGATGCATAATCAAATCATTCTTTAATTGGGTTAAAAGATGTTCATAAACATTTAAATCGTGTTCATAGAAATTAATATTGGTATGCATGACATAGATCCTTCTTCGATCAATATATTCTAAAGTAATTGTCCCGCTTGGGGGTGATTTACGATATCTTTCCAAACTATAAATCGTTCTGGAAATAGCATCTTTAGTTCTTTGTAAATCATTGATTTGTATAGAAAGTTGTTGCTTCTTTTTAATTAAAATTGCTTCAATTAAATTAATATCTTCTTTATCAAGAAGTTCCTTAATTTCTTTAAGATTCATTTGCAGTTCTTTCATATATTGAATCAAATCCAAACGTGCATTTTGTTTAATATCATAATAGCGATAATTTGTCTCAGGATTAACATATACAGGCTTCAATAAATCAAGTTCATCATACAACCTTAATGTTGTTACCGTGATATGATTCATTTTGGCCATTTCACCAATACTTAAATAATCATTATTCATAGTATTCACCTCAAATTCATTATATCAAACTCTCATGTTACATAAGAGTTATTTTAATAATTTAGGTAAAAATAGACAAATAATCTTATATTTATAAGAAATTTCCTTTTTTACAAAAGATTATGTACAATAGAGATAGTTTTAATCTTAAGAAAATCTTTAGAAATATAAAAAGAAAATATTTATAAATCATCTCTATACTTTAAGGCAAGAGGTGAGGAAGATGGAAAGAATAAACAAAATCATTTTAATAAGCTGTGTATATGCAGGTTATATATGTATTAGTTTTGCATTGTTTTCAATGCTTAGATAAGGAGTTAAAAAGGGAATGGAAAAATATCATGTATTAGTTATCGAAGATGACATAGAAATTGCGAATGCAATTAAAATTTATTTACAAAATCAAGGATACGATGTGTATGTTGGAAATGATGGAATTGCAGGTTTAGAAATTGTGGAAAAAGAAACAATTCATCTTGCTATTGTTGATATTATGATGCCACGTATGGATGGTCTAACAATGGTCGCAAAGTTAAGGGAAAAATATGATTTTCCAGTTATTTTTCTTTCAGCAAAATCAGAAGATATTGATAAAATCATGGGACTTAATTTAGGTGGTGATGATTATGTGACAAAACCATTTGTACCGATGGAATTAATGGCACGTGTTCGTTCCCATCTAAGACGTTATGGACGTTACTTAGATGCGACAGCACCAAAAGAAAGTGATCATGTTTATATTTGTGGAGGTCTTGAACTCAATGTTGATACAAAGACAGTTTCGGTTGATGGTAAAAATGTCAAAGTGACACCTATTGAATTTAAAATACTTGAATTATTAATGAAAAATGCAGGAAAAGTATTTTCGGCAGATGATATTTATGAACGTGTTTGGAATGAAGAAGCCATTAATAGTGAAACAGTGATGGTTCATGTTCGTAATTTAAGAGAAAAAATAGAAATTAATCCTAAAAAACCACAATATTTAAAAGTTGTTTGGGGTGTTGGATATAAAATTGATAAATAATAGGAGGAAACATGAAAAATAAAAACAGATTACTTAAAATACTTTTATTTTCTGTATTGATTATTGCCTCATTAGTCACTTATTTAAGTTATGGGGTAAAAGAAAAAACGACTTCGACTAAACTTGATTTTGATAATAATCGAAGTAGAATTACCGAAATACTTACAAGTAAAAGTATTTTATTAGATATGAGAATTCAAAGAAGAAAAGGAAATTATGATTTACTTCATTATTATGTTAAAGGTGATGATATTGATCAACTAAATGTTTATGGTGATTATTCTTTAAAAGATGTTTTTAATGACTATATTTATGAGTTAGATGATGAAAATAATCGTGATACAAAAGGAATCAAATATTATGTTTATGATAAAACAGACGAAAAAATCTTTTTCACAAATTCTAAAAAGAATTTAAAAAAAGCATTTGAAACTCAAGATAAAAAAGTATTAAATGACTATCAATGGTATACAACCATTGATTATGATGAAAATGGAAATGTTTCTCTTGAAGGAAATCAAACCAGCGATTGGGAAGGATCCTTCTACAATACTTCCTTTGATCAACTTTTTAAAAATAATTATTTAGATGAAGGTAATAGTGATATTATTAATCAAATAACCATCAATAATCCAACAAACATTAAAGTATTAATTGCGATACCTAAAAAATTACCAACAAATTGTTATTTAGAACAATTATGTTCTAAACAAGGATCCATTTCTGATGTTTTAATAACCTATGTCTTTATCATTGTTGCAGCTCTTGTCATTTTTATGTTATTTGTGCCAGTAAGAAAACTGATTGACATTGAGCCTTTTAAAACAGTTGTTAAAGTTAAATTATTCTTTATGTTCTTTATTTATATTATTTTAATTGCAATGTGGCTTGCTGTCATGACAGAAGTATTAAGGGCCTCTTGGCAAGGAACTTTTGCCTGGATGCTAAGAGAAAGAGGAATGGCTGGTGCCGGTGTTGCGCTTGAGCCTCTTATCAATGTAGGTGGTTGGTTTGTTTTCTATGCCATGATTATGTATTTTATCTTTTATATCAAATCTATTCTTGTTTTTGGTAAAGACTTTATTAAAGAACATACGCTTGTTTGTAGTGCTTATCACTATTTTAAAGATGAAATTAAAAGCTTAACACAATTTGATTTAAAGAATCAAAAAGGAAACATCATTCTTAAATTAGGTTTAATCAGTGGTATTTATATTGAAGGAATTTTATTATTTGTTTATTTTTTTATGGGAATTATAGGAAATCTTTATTATATTAGCCCACGTATTTATCTTATTTTTACATGTTTTGTTTCTTTGGTTTGTGCCATCATTACTATGTTGATTTCTAAAAAGCTACTTTCAAAAGTAAGCAATGATTATCAAGTTCTTTTACAATCAGCCAATCATTTAGCTCAAGGTGAATTTAATGATAAAATCAATCAAGATCTTGGTTTATTTAATTCACTTAAAGATGAACTTAATTGTATCAATGATGGTTTTAAAGATGCGGTAAGTAAAGAAGTCGCATCACAAAAGATGAAAACAGAATTGATTAGTAATGTTTCTCATGATTTAAAAACACCTTTAACATCTATTATTTCTTATATTGATTTATTAAAAAATGAAGATTTATCAAAAGAACAACAAGATGAATATATTGATATTTTAGATCGTAATACTAAAAGATTAAAAACACTTATTGAAGATCTATTTGAAGTATCTAAAGTCAATAGTGGTAATATCCAATTAAATCCTATAGATTTAGATATTCATGCCTTATTACAACAAGTTCTCTTTGAATATCAAGAACAATTCGAACATCATCATTTAAATCTAAAAAATGATTATGAAAATAAAAAAATCATTTGTCATTTAGACAGTGAAAAAACTTATCGTGTTTTAGAAAATTTATGTCAAAATATCTGTAAATACGCTTTAGAACATACACGAGTTTATTTACAAATCGTTGAAACGAATCAACAAGTTATTGTCGTTTTCAAAAATATTTCAGCACATGAAATATCTAATCCAGGTGATTTAACAGAAAGATTTGTACAAGGAGATGCTTCACGTAAAAGTGAAGGTTCTGGTTTAGGACTTGCTATCTGTAAAAGCTTTGTGGAGGTTCAAGGTGGAACTTTTGAAGTGAATGTAGATGGTGATCTCTTTAAGACAACAATTATCTTTCCTAAGAAAATAGAAAATGATTAAAAAGGTTATTCCCTGGATCTTACTCTTTCTCCTTCTTCTTATGATCAATACAGAAATGATTTTTATGATTTATGAAACTATCTCATTTTTGAGATAGTTTTTCATATTTTGAAAAGATTTAATAGCAAAAATGACGTAAAATCAAGGGTTTTGGACGATTAAATGTTACTAAATGTACGCAATTAGTAACAAATTAGTAACAAAAATTATACCTTGATTTTATTTATTTCTACAAATAATTTATTTATGATTGTATCGGTGTATACATCAAATGTGATGTCTTTCATTTTATGGCCAAGGACTCTTTTTCTACTAAAAACATCAACATTATTCAATTGACAAAGAGTAGTGAACGTCACTCTTGTATCATGTATAGTATGTTTCATATTTAAGTTTGTTAAGTATTCTAAAAAGCAAATATTATTGAAACTTACATAGCTGCGATCTATCAGCCTTTTATTTTCACATAACAGTAATTCTATTACATATTCTTTTATGAAATCATGAATTGGAACAATTCGATTTTTACCTGCGGATGTTTTTGAACCGGTATAGAAATATGAAACTTTTCTTTCAATTCCATCATCATTACAAATTTCATCTATATGTATATCATTTCTATCAATATTGAGTAATTCGTTTGCACGTAAACCGCTATAAATATAAATAAGCACAATCTTAGCCATATCAGTGTTTTCTTCTCTTAAACATTGAATTTCATCATATGAGAAAGCATAATGTTTTTTGCTATCTTCGTCTTTTCCACAACTGATATATTCAGTATAATCATCATCACGATTGATATATTTATGAATAACTGCATATTTGAATATCTTTGTACAAAGCACTTTCATATGTACTTTCGTACCTTTTCCACATTTATCATTATCAAAAACATACTGAAGATCTTGTAATGTAATAGTAGTTATTTTTCTATCATATATTTGTTTAAAATGTTTGATCCATGAATTGTAACCTGAATGAGAGGAGTCTGATAACAAAGAAAATTCTTCTTTGTCTAAAATGTCAAAGATTTCTTTGAATGTTGGAACTTTACTATCATGTCTTTCTTTAACTTTGTTAAATATATCAGGAGATAATTCTTTTGCTTCTTTATCGTTTATTTGTTTATTAACAGTTAAATGATAAAGTGATAGGGCATTTAAAGCTTCAAGTTCAGTTTCAAAAGTGCCAATAGGTACTTGTTTCTTCTTACCTGTAACAAGATCATATTCTTCGCTTGTAATTTTGGCACAGTAGGGCTTTCTACGTTTTCCTGATAGTTTTACCACTGTACCACTATTATTTGGTCTACGCTTATATGTGACTTTTCTAGCCATAATAAAAACACGTCCTTTCAATTATATTTGCCTTGAACGTGCTCTATGTGGTAAAATTGAGTACGTAAAAGGACTTTTGAGATGGTTCTTTTTATTAAGGTATTGGTAGTACCTTATTTTTACTCTCCTGTTGGTAGCGGGAGAGTTTTTTATAAAAAATTTATTAGTTAAACGAAATTAAATTATTTGAAAAAATTTGTTAAAATCATAAATTTATGTGATTTTTTTAATATTTTAATACGCTTTACTAATAAAAAATATTGAAAAATTTGTTTTTTTAATAAATTTCAATTATTAAAAAATAGGTTGTTTTTTTCGAAAAAATTGATATACTATCTATTGAAGGTAAGAACAGTCTATTGTTAAACCTCAATGTATTAAAGATAACATAATTTAAATGTGTCAAATGAGATTAAATGTTAGTAACGGTTATGGTTAGCTATAACGTGGGTACTAGCATTTTTTCTTTAATTAAAATTCTCCATATAGTCTATATACATTACAACTCTTTTAAAATTTGAATTTTTGGATAATTTATCAATATAATCACGAAAATAAAATTTGCAAATTTCTCGAAGCTGATATAATGATAAAGTATCAATACTATTTAAGACACCTTTGAATACTTTATTGATATCATTATTCTCTTGCATATACTTTTTTACTTCAATAATATTATTAAATGTTGGAGCACTTTTTAAATGTTTCTTTTTATATGCTGGAGTAATAATTTTATCTACTTCGTTATGATTATTAACGTAGTCTTCTAATTTAGGCACTTCACTTATATCAATTTTAGATTTCTTTATGTATTTATACACAGGCATCAATCTATTCAAATAAAGTGATTTAAATCTTTCTTTACACATATTTTTTGCATCAAATTTTTTATTATTGAATATAATGTCTTCTAGAATTTCTTCATCTTTAACGAGACTGTATCCATATTGATTTATCATATCTTCTTTGTTACCGATAGCAATAGCAATATTTTTATCTGAAATATCATCTGGAATTTCATCAATACCGAAAATCACATTGGATGGATCACCACTGATGATTGTATTGTTAACAATTCTTTTTACCAATCTTTGAGTGTCTCTTATATTTTTTGGTGTCATACCAGGAACTAATTGATTTATTGTTTGATATACTTTTAAAAAGTTATCAGTAGCTATTTCAGTGATAGGGATATTTTCACCTTTTTCAGTAACAATAGTTCTTTTAATCTCTTCTAGATTTTTTTCGCCTTTTTTGTATGTAACAAATATAAAATTATCACTAATTGTATTAAGCTGTTCAGGAGTTAAACAGTTAAGAAAATCAACAACAATTTGTCTTATGTTTTCATCTGTGAATGAATATCCTAAGAAAATGATTGGAGATTCTGTGAATAAAGTTAACATCTTTGCAATAAATAATTTTCTACTTTCATTAAATTGAGCATAATCATCTTTTGTAATGATTATAGTGCTGGCATCATTGATAGAACCATGGATTTTATATAATTCTGAAACATTATAAGAATCTTTAGAAAACATTTCATGTTGTCTTGTAAAAACTGTATAATGTTCATCTAGAATATACTTTTCAATAAAATTATCATAGTTTGTAGTTATAACTGCAGATACTTTGTTTTTTAATAATGCCATTTCTTGAAGTTCTTTTTTTATAATAGATGAAGTATTATTTAGTCTTAAATTTTTAAGTCTATGTCTTATATACATTTTGTATGGGGAAATTCCTCTTTTTGCCCAACTTGGATTTTTTGTTTTACCAAATGAAATTTCTCTATTATAAAATGCTTCGTTGAAATCACTTTCGATAATAGTGCCTAATTCTTTATATTGATCGAAATTTGATAAACCTTCGCGTTTGAATTTTTCTTTATATCTGCCAATATAAAATGGATCACTATTTACTTTTGAAAATGATTCATTTAAAAGTTCATCCCAACTTGGAAAGTTTTTTAAATAACGTTTAGGAATACCAGAGCCGATAAATAATACAGGTAAACGTTTATTTTTTACCATTTTTTCTAAAACGTTCATAGATACATCTCCTTTTATTTGATTTATTTATGTCTAGTGTGATAAAATCCAATGTGTAAAAGGGCTTTTGGTTTGGCTTTTTTTACTAGTGATATTGGCGTATCACTTTAAGATTAAGCAATAGTATTTATGGTTTTCTATTGCTCGACACTCTAGTTGGCGCTAGAGTGTTTTTTTGTTGCATGAATATTAAATTGGTTAATACTTCATCACAACGATAAAGTGCAATTTCTTTATTTGAAGGATAGTGTGCTCTTTCAAATAAAATCTGGGCTTCTTGCTGAGAAACACAAAAGTTTTGTTTTACTCCATGCCAAGATTTTATACTACCTATACTGATATAAAATTGTAAAAGGAATGTTGGAGCTAATAATTCCGAAGCGAATGCATTTGCTTCTTTTTCTAATATTTCATGTTTATAATCAGGCAAGTGCATTAAATCTTCATCAAGCTCTAAGTGACCACATATAATATGGCCTAGTTCATGTGCAAGGGTAAATCGTTGTCTCTCTTCTGTTAAAATAGTGTCATTGTAAATTATTAAATATTTTCCATTGATTTTATGTGTTACGGCATCTTCGGTTTGTAATTCATCTGATATTTTATCAATGGAGCATTTTTTTATATTAGCGAGTCTACTATAATTCATAAAAGCAATTTTGCCTTTAAATAATTGCATCATTATTCCTGCTGGAGAAACAGGAATAAATGCAAATTTACAAGAGAGAAGAGTATCTATAGCTAATTTTCTTACTTCGAAATATCTAGGTTCTTCAGGTACAAGATTATTTGTCACTCTCATTAAATGCCTCCTTGAATGCGACTGATAATAAATCAATCATTTTATCTAAATCGTCATCTGTCATATTATCAGAAGCTCTTCTGATAGCACGAATAGTTTTTTCTTTTTTTGTAAAATTATTATCAAAATTATTTTGATCAATAGAGTTTTGAAGAGCTAAATATTTTTCAATTCTAGTTTCTTCATCATCATCTGGCCAATAGTCAGACGGGACATGCAATGTAGCTGATAGGTTATTAAGATTTCTAATATTAGAATATCCAGTTAAATAATTCATATCTACATTAAAAAAATCAGCAAATAATTCTAACGTCTCCATGTTTGGCTCACGCTTTCCTTGTTCATAATTTGCGATAGTACTTCTTCCAATACCGATTTCTTCAGATAATTCTTGTTGAGATAATCCTTTTTCTAATCTAAGACTTCTAATTCTATCTGCTATAATATTCATAATATATCATCCTCCTAAAAGAATTATAACACAAAATGAAACATTTACAACACAAAATTGTTTCATTTTGTGTTGACACATTATGAAACAAATGATATGATTAATGTGCGGACACAAAATGAAACAAAAAGGAGGCGACATAAATGCCATCAAATGAGAAAATCGGAAGAAGATTGAGAAGACTTAGAAAAGAATGTGGATTCACGCAAAAGCAAATTTCAAAAATGGCAGGAATATCAGTAGCAGCAGTTACTAATTATGAAGCAGGAATTAGAGTTCCACGTGATGAAGTAAAGATTAAACTTGCAAAGATTTATAATTCTAATGTAGAAGATATTTTTTTTAAATAGTATGTTTCAAAATGAAACAAAATAAAATATTTTGTGTCAAATATTAAATTACTGATCATCCAGGAGCAAATCTCAACTCCTGAACAAATAAAAAAGTCATATAAATCATAAAGATGGTCCTAATATTATGAAACTAATCATTTTAAATAACACGAGGTTGGTTCCTTGATGGTCAGTAGTAGGAAGGAGAAAAAATTATGGAACAAAAAGACCAAGTGGAGATTATTAAACTCAAAATCAAAAATGAAAAAGAGTATTTAAAAAAGCTTGTTAAACGTAAAGAAAAAGCTAAAGAAGAATTTAAAAATTGTTTAGTAAAAGAAGTTATTTTAAAGATGGCTAAATTTGAAAGTGAATACTCACATGTTTCTGATCAATACATTAGATTACAAGCAATTATTGAAGATGCCTGTATGTTGGGCTTGATTTCAAGTGTTGAATTTGCTGAGTTGTCAGATGAAATAAGTGAATTGGCTTTTTCATAGAAAGGAGGGATAGCTCATGGATGAAAATAACATTTCAGTTGAAGAAGTTATGAAGATTACTCATAAGAGTAGAGAATTCATTATCAATGCAATTCAACAAGGATGCTTTCCAGGAAGTGTTGCGATAGCTAACAAAAGAAGAAACGTACACATTCCAAGAAAAGCATTCGAGGACTACATGAACAAGTTTAGTAGAAGTCCTAGTGAGCAATTGATTATTGCGTTGCTTAATTCTTTAAATGAAAAAAGTGCCCTTGAAAAAAGGACACACAACATAGCACATAAATTATAAACAAATTCGGGAGGAATTGCAAATATGAGATTGACTAAAAAAGCTCAGGTCACATTGTTTGGACTTTGTGTCTTCGGTTTGATTCTTAGTGGTACTGGTTATGCTCAAGCAAAATCAACACAAGCAGCTTATGAAGAACAAAGCAAACAAATGGAGTTATATAAGCAAGAGTTGAAAGAAACTCAAAACCAATTAAGTGAATATGTTCAGTACAAAGCTATGTATGAATGTATCCAGGTAGAAAGAAATCAACTACAAGAACAAGTTGATGAACTTTCTAAATGAAAAGCACTTGGCCAGTTTACCATAACGTACTATTGGCCAGGAGAAGACATCTACGGAAGTTTAACTTCTACAGGTGTAATTGCACAGGAAGGTAAAACCATTGCGGTAGATCCTTCAATCATTCCTTATGGTTCTACAGTTTTGATAGATGGAAAAGAATATCTAGCTCAAGACTGCGGAGGAACTATCAAAGGAAACAAAATTGATATCTTTAGTGAATATCCAAAACAAGAAAGATATCAAGTAGAAATATACATCAAAAGGGAGAAATAAAAATGGATAAGTTTCTAGAAAGTATTATTCAAGCCGCTAAAGATGCGGGTGCAAAAGATATTGAAGTAGTAAAAATCAGTGGAAAGGATTTAACTTTTGGGCCTGAAGAAAAGCCTGAATTGAACATTATCAGATTGCTTTCAACAGCTCACTATGATGAAGATGGCAATCTTATTATTGAAATGGATGCAGGATTAGGAATTAGCGGAAGTGATTTCTTAAGTGAAGCATACGGTATTTCAGAAAAACAAGTAAAGGATATTTATGAATCAGCAATAAATGAGTTCGAAAAATGTACAGGTACATTAATAAAACTTATTGAAAATAAAATTGAAGAAAGAGACAAAGGGGAAAGTAAAGATGTCAGTGAAGATTAAAGCATTGGAGTTAGAAAATGTTAAAAGAATCAAAGCAGTTAAGATTGATACAACACAAAATGGATTGACTATTATTGGTGGGGACAATAACCAAGGTAAGACTTCGGTACTTGACAGTATCGCATGGGCTTTAGGTGGAGATAAAAACAAGCCTAGCAACGCTGCAAGAGAAGGCTCAACTATTCCACCAGTTTTAAAAGTTACATTAAGCAATGGAATTATCGTTGAAAGAAAAGGAAAGAACAGTTCTTTAAAAGTTACTGATCCTAGCGGTAAGAAAGCAGGACAAAACTTGTTGAATTCTTTTATTGAACAGCTTGCGTTGGATTTACCAAAATTCATGAACAAGACAAACAAGGAAAAGGCGGAAGTTCTTTTAAATATCATCGGAGTTGGAGATCAATTAGCTGTTTATCAAAAACAAGAAAATGAGCTTTATCAGGAAAGATTGACAGTAGGTCGTATTGCTGATCAAAAAGCTAAGTTTGCTAAGGAACAACCGTTCTTTGAAGATGCACCTAAAGATTTGGTAAGTCCTCAAGATTTAATCAATCAGCAACAGGCTATTCTTGCTCAAAATGGTGAGAACCAAAGAAAAAGAGAAAAGGTCACTCAATATGAGTATCAGGTTAAAACCTTAACTGATGAAGTAGTTCGCTATGAACAAATGCTAAATCAAAAGAAAGAGGAATTGAACAAGGCTACATATGATTTAAGCGTGGCCAAGACAGATGCTTTAGATTTATTGGATCAATCAACTGATGAACTAGAAAAGAACCTAGCTGAAATTGAAGAAACAAATCGCAAGGTTAGAGCAAATCTAGATAAGGAAAAAGCTGAAGAAGAAGCTAAAGGTTATAAGTCGCAATATGACAACCTTACAAATCAAATTGAAGATGTACGTAAACAAAAATATGACTTATTGAACAATGCGGATTTACCATTGCCTGAATTAAGTATTGAAGATAATGAATTGACTTACAAAGGAAAGAAATGGGACAGCATGAGCGGAAGTGACCAATTAAGAGTTTCTACTGCTATCGTTCGTAAATTAAATCCTGATTGCGGTTTTGTCTTATTAGACAAGCTAGAACAAATGGATCTAAAAACTTTAACAGAGTTCAATGCATGGCTTGAACAGGAAGGACTACAAGCTATTGCAACAAGAGTATCTACTGGTGATGAATGTTCAGTAATCATTGAAGATGGCTATGTAAAAGAAAATGTCTCTTCTAAATCCGTTCAACCAGTAAATACTCAACCGACATGGAAAGCAGGTGAATTCTAATGGATTTTGAAATTACTGAAGGAGTAATAAACGGAGCACAAAAAGTTGTTTTCTATGGTCCTGAAGGAATTGGTAAAACAACTTTTGCAATGAAATTTCCAGATCCTTTATTTATTGATACTGAAGGATCTACTAAAAAATATGATGTAAGAAGATTACCAAAGCCAACGAGCTGGCAAATGCTGATTGCAGAAGTTCAATCAGTCATTCAAAAAAGAAACTGTAAAACACTAGTTATCGATACTGCCGACTGGGCTGAAAGATTATGTACGGAAGCTATCTGTACAAAACATGGTAAATCAGGTGTAGAAGAATTTGGATATGGTACAGGTTATACCTATATTGCTGAAGAATGGGGAAGATTTCTTAATCTTCTTCAGGATGTAGTAGATGTGGCCAACATAAATGTTCTTTTAACAGCACATTCAACTATTCGTAAATTTGAACAGCCTAATGAAATGGGTGCTTACGATCGTTATGAATTAAAGCTTGGAAAGAAAACAACAGCACAAACTGCACCTCTTACAAAAGAGTGGGCAGACATGGTCTTATTTGCAAACTACAAAACATTCAGCGTGGCTGTAGATGATAAAGGTAAAAAACATAAGGCACAAGGTGGTCAACGTGTCATGTATACATCACATCACCCTTGCTGGGACGCAAAGAATAGGGATGGATTACCTGAAGAACTGCCACTTGATTTTGGAGCAATCGCTCATTTATTTGCTCACCAATTAAATGATAATGTTGCACCTTCACCAGTATTAAACACTACACCTGTTATGAATACTGTTCCTCCAGTTTCTCGAGAAGAACCAAAAGTTGAGGAAATCAAAGTAGATAAGGAATTACAAACAGGTGGAATTCAAGAAGCAGCACCTACTGTAAATGCAGCTTCAGTACAACAAACTGTACAAAGTACGATTCCAAAACCATTGAGGGATTTAATGGATCAAAATCTTGTAACTGAAGAAGAAGTTAGAAAAGCGGTCAGCTTCAAAGGATATTATCCTGAAGACACACCAATTGATAATTATGATCCAAACTTTATCAATGGAGTATTAATAGGTGCTTGGCCACAAGTATTAAAAATTATTAACGAAAATATCAGAGCGTTTTAGGAGGATGATTAAATGGATGCATATAACAACGGTATGAATAACGGAATGATGGAAGGTCATGAATTAGATTGGGATGGTGTCATCGAAGAAGATGATGAATATATTATTTTACCACCTGATGATTATAACTTTGTAATTAAAGGATATGATAGAACCAGATTTAATGGTTCTGAAAAAATGCCACCATGCAATCAGGTAACTGTAGATATTGCTATCAACTATAACGGTAAAGAAGTCATCATCAAACATAAATTATTTTTACATTCAAAAGTCGAAAGAATCTTGAGTGCCTTCTTTAGAGGAATTGGACAAAAGAAAAAAGGAGAACCATTAAAGATGAACTGGCCAATGGTTCCTGGTTCAACAGGACGCTGTAAGATTGGTACAAAAATTTACAACGGCAATGAATACAATGAAATTAAAAAATTCTATCCAAAAGATGAAATGCCAGTTACACCACAAGCAACACCTAACTATAATCCAGGACAATTCTAATGCAGTTAAGACCTTATCAACAAGAGGCACATGATTCTATATTTGAAGAATGGAACAAGGGAGTTCAAAAGACTCTCCTTGTTTTGCCTACTGGTTGTGGAAAAACAATCGTCTTTGCTGAGGTTGCTAAAGACTGCGTAAAAATTGGGGATAGAGTTCTTATTATGGCACATAGAGGGGAACTGCTTGAACAGGCAAGTGACAAGATTGCTAAATCAACAGGACTTAAATGTGCTATGGAAAAAGCAAAAGAAACATGTATTGGAAGCTGGTTCAGGATTGTTGTTGGTTCGGTACAAACATTACAAAGAACCAAGAGATTAGAACAGTTTCCAAAAGATTATTTTGACACGATCATTATTGATGAAGCACATCATTGTTTAAGTGATGGTTATCAAAGAGTATTGGAATATTTTGACAGCGCTAAAGTATTAGGTGTAACGGCTACACCTGATAGAGGAGATATGAAAAATTTAGGAAGCTTCTTTGAAAGTCTGGCTTATCAGTATACACTTCCAAAAGCTATCAAAGAAGGGTATCTAACACCTATAAAGGCACTTACGTTACCGCTAAAGATGGATTTGTCCGGGGTCGGAGTTCAGTCTGGTGACTTCAAGGTAAGTGATATAGGAACTGCGTTGGATCCTTATCTTGAACAGATAGCAAAGGAAATGAAAAAGTATTGTAAAGATAGAAAGACAGTTGTTTTTCTTCCTTTAGTCAAAACTTCTCAAAAGTTCAAAGATATTTTAAATTCTAATGGATTTAAGGCTGCAGAAGTCAATGGAGACAGTAAGGATCGTGCGGAAATATTAAAAGATTTTGAAAATGACAAATACAACGTCTTATGTAATTCAATGCTGTTAACTGAAGGATGGGATTGCCCTAGTGTTGACTGCATTATCGTTTTGCGACCAACGAAAGTGAGAAGTTTATACTCACAAATGTCGGTCGTGGTACTCGTCTATGTGAAGGCAAGGACCACCTGTTACTACTTGATTTTTTATGGCATACGGAACGCCATGAATTATGTCATCCAGCCAACTTGATTTGTGAAAATGATGAAGTGGCCAAACAGATGACAAAGAATTTAGAAGATAAAGCAAGTGCATCACTTCCTGAAGATGTACTTGAAGCAATAGATATAGAGGATGCTGAAAAAGAAGCTCAAAGTGATGTCATTGCTCAAAGAGAGGAATCGCTTGCTAAACAGCTTGCTGAAATGAGAAAACGCAAAGGAAAACTTGTTGATCCATTACAGTTTGAAATGAGTATTATGGACCAAGACTTACAAAGTTACACACCATCATTTGGATGGGAAATGGCACCAGCAAGTGAAAAACAAATAAAGGCATTGGAAAAATATGGAATCTATCCTGACAGTGTCGACAATGCTGGAAAAGCAACTTTGCTGTTAGACAGATTGCATAAAAGACAAGAAGAAGGATTGGCTACACCTAAACAAATTAGGCTGTTAGAAAACAAAGGATTCAAACAAGTGGGAACATGGTCTTTTGAATCGGCTAGAAAATTAATCAATAGAATAGCTGCTTCAGGGTGGAGAGTTCCTAATGGAATAGATCCTGCAACATATAAAGAAGGAGATTAAAAGTGGAGTATACAACTGATTTATTAGAAATACTGAATAATATTGATCCTTCTCTTCTTGATTATCAGGAATGGTGCTGTGTTGGTATGGCACTTAAATTTGAAGGATATACCGCTAGTGACTGGGATTCATGGAGTCAACGTGATTCTAAAAGATACCATAAAAATGAATGTTACAGAAAATGGGATTCTTTTACTGGTTCTGGTGTAACGGGTGGAACCATAGTTCAGTATGCTAGAAATCAGGGATGGGTTCCACCAATGATAAACCAAGAAAGTGGCCATGAACTTGATTGGGATGATGTTATTGAAAAAGACGAACAGGTCATTATCGATAAGAACTGGATAGAAGGCAGAGAGGTAAGAAAGCCTGATAATTGGGATCCAGTCAATGAACTTATTACTTACTTAGAGATCCTGTTTGATTCAACTGAAAATGTTGGTTACGTTACAAAAACATGGCTTAAAGATGAAAAGCATTTGCCGACACAAGGATGCTGGGACAGGACTGCAGGAAAGCTCATACAACAGTTAAATAAGTGTGATGGCGATATTGGGGCTGTTTTAGGCGATTACAACAAAGAAGCGGGTGCATGGATACGATTTAACCCGTTAGACGGAAAAGGCTGTAAGAACTCAAATGTAACGGATTTTAAGTATGCTCTTGTAGAAAGTGACTCAATGCCAATAGCTGAACAGAATGCAGTATTGAGAGAATTGGAATTGCCAATAGCATGTTTGGTTCATTCAGGAGGTAAAAGCCTTCATGCAATCGTAAAAATTGAAGCAAATGATATGAGAGAATATCGTAAGCGTGTTGATTACCTCTATAACATCTGTAAAAAGAACGGTCTTGATGTCGATACACAAAATCGTAATCCTTCACGTCTATCAAGGATGCCAGGAGTTATTAGAAATGGCCATAAGCAGTTTCTTGTTGATACCAATATTGGTAAGGAGTCATGGGATGAATGGTATGAATGGATTGAAAGCATCAATGATGATTTGCCTGAACCTGAATCTTTAGTTGAATGTTGGAATAATTTGCCGCAGTTAGCTCCACCTCTTATTGAAGGAATATTGAGGCAAGGTCATAAGATGCTGGTTGCTGGGCCATCTAAAGCAGGTAAATCATTTACGCTTATAGAATTATGTATTGCCATTGCTGAAGGAAAGAAGTGGTTGAACTGGCAATGCGCACAAGGAAAAACATTATATGTCAATTTGGAGCTTGATAGACCATCATGCTTGCACAGGTTCAAGGATGTTTATAATGCACTCGGTATTAAACCAAATAACCTTTCTAATATCGATATTTGGAATTTAAGGGGTAAATCTATTCCTATGGATAAACTCGCTCCTAAATTGATTAGAAGGGCATCTAAGAAAGACTACATAGCTGTAGTCATAGATCCAATCTATAAAGTTATTACTGGTGATGAAAACAGTGCGGACCAGATGGCCAACTTCTGTAAACAGTTCGATAAGATCTGTAATGAATTAGGTACATCCGTTATTTACTGCCACCACCATTCAAAAGGTTCACAAGGTGGGAAAAGAAGTATGGACCGTGCCAGCGGTTCAGGAGTATTTGCACGTGATCCTGATGCATTGCTTGACTTGATTGAATTGGATCTAAATGAAGCACATTACAAACAGTTGAGAAATATGAGTGCTTGCAGATGCTGCGTTGACTATCTAAGAGCAAACAGACCTGAATTGTTAAATGAACTTTCACAAGATGATGTTCTTTCTCAAAGTATCATGATTGATTTCTGTAAAAGCAAACTTGGCCATGAATACTATAAAGAATTAGATACGCTTGTAAATGAAGCAAGGGACAAAGTTACATCAATTACTGCATGGAGGATTGAAGGAACATTGAGAGAGTTCTCTAAGTTCCCACCAGTTAATCTTTATTTTGAATATCCAGTACATGTTGTTGATCAAGATGGAGTTCTTCAAGATATTGATCCTGATGATGTCAAACCTCAATGGCAAAAGGCCAAAGAAAAAAGACAGGAACAGGCTGAAAAAAATAAAAACAAGAAAGTAAATCAGTTTGAAATTGAGTTCTCAAACATTGAAATAGAAGGTAGAGAAGTACCTGCAGAAGAGCTTGCAGAGAAGTTAAATACAGCTCCCAAAACATTACTTGGATGGCTAGGAAAAGGTAAAAAAAGGAATGAAGATTTAGCTGAAAATTTTGAAGCTTTCTATGGTGAAAATGGCAAAAGATACATCAAAAGAAAGGATGATTAAAGGGTGCGACGGACCATGGTGTATCGCACGGTCGCATGGGTGGGTGCGACGGACCTATATATATAAATATATATAAATATTTGGTCGCACCCCCTCTAACGCGGAGGTAAGAGTCGTGCGACAGCTTACGCACGACGACTACTCACCCCGCACGATAGAGGGCACCAAACCTAGAGCACCCTAGTAAAAAAATGGAGGAAAATAAAAAAAGAAAAATTGAATTTTTTATGCCTATGATTCCACCTACTACAACTGCTCAACAGCACAAGGTTAACATGGGTACTAAAAAGTTTTATGATCCACCAGAACTTAAAACGGCCAAGGAAAAACTCAAAGCTCATTTGATACCGTATATTCCTGATAAGCCTTTTGATGGACCTTTAAGATTAATCGTAAGGTGGTGCTTTCCTGTTGCTGGTAAACATCATGATGGGGAGTACAAATATACCAAGCCTGATACGGATGATCTAAACAAGGCATTAAAAGACATCATGGAGAGGTTAGGTTTCTATGTAAATGATTCCAGAGTGGCCAGTGAGCTGATTGAAAAGTTCTGGGCGGAAATACCAGGTATATATATTCGATTGGAGGAATTAGAATGATTAAAACAACTAACATCAATGATTACGTCTCATTACAGGTTCTTAAAAATTACTGTAACTCTCATGGGGAAGATAACTGCAAAAACTGTGAGCTAGACCCTGTATGCAAATGTATGAGCAAAATTCCTGAAGACTGGAATTTAGAACATAGTCCAGTGAATGAAGGTGATTCCAAATGAGAAAAGAAGATGTTGCAAAGCCAGTAGATCGTAAGAAATGTCCAACTTGTAAATACTACAATCCAAACAAGAAACGTTGTTCATTGAGAATGTGCAAAGATCAACCAAGTTTGTTTGATTATATTGGGAACAGGTTTTAAAAATGGATGAAGTTGATTTTTATTTAAAAGATTTAGAAAGCAAATTTAAGAAAATTGATAAAAGTAAATACTATCTTTCTTATTCTGGTGGGAAAGATAGTCATTTCTTATATTGGTTTATCAAAGAGTATTTACATGATGATGAAATTGAAATTGTATCAGTTAATACGTACATGGAGCACCAAGAAATTTTAAAACGTATGTTAGAAAATGCTGATCGTATCTTATTACCATCAATGAAACCATTTGAAATAAAGAAAAAGTATGGCAGTCCATGTTTCTCAAAAATACAAGATGAATATATTGAAAGATATCAAAATGGATGTAGAACAGATTCGTTAATGATGCATGTTCATGGATATGTATTTACTGGTAAGAATGGAATTAAATATACTACGCTTTTCAAATTGAATAAAACAGCAAAAGAGTTATTGCTATCTAACAAACTACATAAGGTATCTCCAAAATGCTGTAAGTTTTTAAAAAAAGAACCTTTTAAACAATTTGAAAAACAAACAGGTAAAAAAGCTATTTTGGGCGTTAGAGGAGGGGAGAGCAACATGAGAAAATCTCAATACAAAAGTTGCTTTACAAAAGATAAAAAATTCACCCCTTTGCATGATTTAAGTGATGAGCTATTAGAAAAAATCTATAAGAAGTTTAACATTGAAATACCACAAATTTATGATCATGTTTCTAGAACGGGATGCATGGGATGCCCTTATGGGAGCTGGAAAGGTGAAACAAAAAAGGAACTAGATTTATTAGCTGATGCAAAAAGAAAGTTTGTAATTGAATACTTTAAAGAGTCTTATGACGTATTAGGCATCGATTATAAGCATAAACAAGAACAATTAGAGTTGAAGTAAAGAAGATTAAGAAAGGTTAAGGAATTATGAAAATAAGAGAACAATTAAAAGAAATGTTTCAAATGCAAAGAACATTGAACGAAAACATTTTAAATGAATTCGGTGAAGAAGTAATGACCGAAGAAAAACTTGAATTAGCTATTATTGACGAATTAGGTGAACTAACGCATGAAAACAATGCCTAATGATAATGCAATCAAACATATCAAATATGAAGATATTGACACTGCTTGTCAGTATCTTTTAGGCGATGAGCATGAGCTTGAAAAGTTAGAAAAAGCATTAGATGTCGCCTGTACAAAATTAGAGGGGCTATGTACGGTTATTGAAATCCTAACTAACAAAGCAATTGATCATGATAAAAAATATTGGAAAGAGAGATTGATGGAAGATGACTAAATTTGAATTGGATCTATTAAAAGTATGTGCAGAAGATGGTGACGGTGACGAAGATTTTGAAAACGTCAACGTACTAATAAGTATGCGAATGAAAGGTTATTACAAAGATGTTGATGATGATATTACTGTTGATGAACTGATTAGGAGATATGAAAATGCTTAATAGAGAAGAATGTGAAAAAGCGTGTCTTTATCTGTTATCTCATTGTTATGAAACAGATGCACCAGCTTTAGAAAATGGAGATAAGGATAAAACTTATACATTCACACCTGCAGGTTTTAAAGAAAGTGAAATTTTTAAAAGATTAATTGAGGAGCATTTTACTCCTCAACCTCTTGAGTTTAAGAATTTAAAACCTGGTATGTGGGTTATAGATATGTGGACAAGAACTATTTCTAAAATAAAGAGAATAGATGAAAATAGAAATGTCCATTTAAATGTTCAGGAAGAATATGATTACCTTACGCCTTTCAAAGAAAATAGATTTTATCCAATTGTAGTTCCAAATGTAGGAGATAAAAATGAGAAGCACATATAGAAATCTACAGATTATAAAACATGCGCTACAGTATTATATTGCTAGACCGAACGCAAATGAAAAGGATCTAGTAAGAGAAAAAAACTTAATAAAGCGTGTTGAAGATGATATTGAACGGTACGAAGAAAGACATCATATCAAAAAGAGAGAGGAGCGATAGACAATGTACATTAACCCATTTTGGTGTGGAGTTGTAGCAACTATCCTTGTCGAATTGGCAGGGATAATTGCTTATGCTATTTATCAAGATCATAAAAATTAGTAATTATTTAGGAGGATAAGGGATGAATTTTACTATAGAAGAAAAAGAAATAATCAAAGAAGTTAAGGATTATCTAAAAGAGCTGAGAAAAATCAATCTAGAAAAGTTTTCTTTGACTTTTGAAATAGAGGATACCCCAAGTCCTCAATCTATAAAATACAGTGATGAAATGCCAGGAGGATTTTCAAAATCAAAAGGAGAACAAATTACTTCTAATATGCTACGCAGAGAGCTATTAACAAAGCGTGTGGCGCTATTTAATCAAGAACTGGATAGATTTATGCCATTGTTATATTTGCTTAATGCAGGGCATAGAAACATCATCAGAACGTATGTGTGTTCAAGAGGATACAATGAAATGATTGACACATTAGAAGAATCGTTTTGTATCAGCAAATCAACATACAAAAGAGAATTTCCAAAAGCATGTTTAGAGTTGGCCAAGTATATTAATTTCAATAACAAGCCATCTTTAGAAGAATTGAATAACCGATTTTTTAACAGTATCAAGGATGAATAATTATGCTCATTCTTTTTCTTTCTTTAAATTTAATATGTGTAGATAAGTGTAGACATGTGTAGCATTTTTTTTTTGAATGTGTTATATTATTTGTGTAGTCATGGGGAAAAATCATGTGTGTATATAAGTATATAAAAATATTGTAGTAATAATGTAATGTATTAAATCTTTTTAAAAATAATCCTGGCTACAGCATTTTTGTAAAATTGAGAAAAAGAGCACAAAAGAAAAAGGAAGAATGGCCGTTCTTCCTTTTTCGCTACTTAGATACCAGCTTTTTTTGTAAAATTGATATTAATCAAGTAACATTCTAGTTGCTACTAGGATTAAAAAGAGCATCACAAGATAGTCCATTTAATAATACCTTTCTTCACATCAAAAGCTGATAATCTGCTTGATGTAGTTTTCATATTATTGCCAGTACCTCCGTAGATATAATGCACATTCCAGTATGTGCTTTTTTATTTTATCACATAATGTCGGAATAGGTCATCAGTAATTGCAATTTTATTAGAAAAATATACATATGCCACGAGTATTTATTATTTTTATCACAAATGATAATTTTTTATTAAAAGTGGACCCAATTTGGACCTAGTTTGGACCCAAAATGAACCCAAAGTGAGCCCTAATTGGACCCAATTTGGACCTAGTATGAACCCTAATTTCCATGTTATTATGCTATTGTGGTTTTAAGAGAAAAGAAAAAGAACTTTTTAACCGCACAACATTTCGTTTTAAATGGTAAATCTTTGTTAAAAGCTCTATTCTCTAGGGCTTTTTTCGTAATTATTTAGAATAAGAAGCTCAAATGCTTTTATTATACATATAAATCATTTTTGGAGGTGGTGATATGGCTTGAAAGAAAAATACGAGTTAGCCTATGAAGATTATCTTGCTGGGATGAAACAGAAAGAAATTGCTAAAAAGTATGATACAACAATTAATACAGTGAAGTCATGGTCACGCCGTTATGAATGGTCAAAAAAGAAGAAAAATGGTGCACACCAAAATAAAAGTGTGCACACCAAAAAAGAATGCAAAAAAATAGCTGAAGAAATAGTAGAAACAAGTGAGCTGGATGAAGAACGTCAACTCTTTTGTATTTATTATTTAAAGTATCACAATAAGGTCAAAGCTTATCAAAAAGTAAAGCCAAGCACTCCATACAACAGTGCTTGTGTGATGGCTTCTCGTTGGTCAAAAGAACCTGCGGTAATTGAAGAAATAAATCGTCTAAAAAAAGAACTTTATGAAGATGCTCTTCTTGATCCACATGACATAGTTCAAAAATATATCGATATCGCCTTTGCTGATATAAATGATTATTTGGAATATGGACGAGAGGAAGTACCAGTAATTGTTAAAAATCCTATTACAGGTGAAGATGAAATTTTAAAGCAAACTGTCAATATGGTTAAATTTAAAGAATCGGCATATGTTGATGGAACTATTCTAAGTGAAGTAAAAAAAGGAAAAGACGGTGCAAGTATTAAATTATCCGATAGGATGAAGGCACTTGATTGGTTATCTAAGCACATGAATTTAGCAACTGAAGAGCAAAAAGCCAAGATTGATTTAATTAAAGCACAAACAAAAAAGATTACTATTGATGATGAGAAAGAAGAAATTGAGGATGATGGTTTCTTAGATGCATTAAACGCCAGTGCTAAAGAGGATTGGGAAGATGAATAAGAGTAGAGCTGTATTCAAATTCAAACCCTTTAGTAAAAAGCAACGTAAGGTATTAAATTGGTGGACTGATAATTCACCCGTTAAAGATAAAGATGGAATTATTGCGGATGGTTCAATTAGATCAGGAAAGACAGTTTCAATGTCTCTTTCTTACGTGATATGGGCAATGTCTAATTTTACTGAATGCAACTTTGGAATGTGTGGTAAAACAATCGGTTCTTTTAGACGTAATGTTTTGAATATTTTAAAACTGATGCTTTGGTCGAGGGGATATAAACTGAAAGATCATCGAGCTGATAACATGGTTGAAATTACTAAAAAAGGTGTAACCAATTATTTTTATGTCTTTGGTGGTAAAGATGAAAGCTCTCAAGATTTGATTCAAGGTATCACACTTGCAGGATGTTTCTTTGATGAAGTGGCTTTGATGCCTGAATCATTCGTGAACCAAGCAACTGCTCGTTGTTCTGTTGAAGGTTCAAAATGGTGGTTCAACTGCAACCCCGACGGACCATTTCATTGGTTTAAAGTCAATTGGATTGATAAAGCAAAAGAAAAGAACATCATTTATTTGCATTTTACAATGGATGACAATCTTTCTTTAAGCGAGAAAATCAAACAAAGATATAAAAGTCAATGGAGCGGAGTTTTCTATGATAGATATATCAAGGGACTTTGGACTGTTGCAGAAGGTATCATTTACGATATGTTCAATAAAGAAAAGAATATTGTTGATGATTGTGACTGCTTAATTGACAATAAAAGCTATAGATATGTCAGTTGTGACTATGGTACTCAAAACGCCATGGTCTTTTTACTTTGGAACAAAGGAACTGATGATATTTGGTATTGCATTGATGAGTATTACTATTCAGGACGTGATAGAAAAATCCAAAAAACCGATAGCGAATATGCTGATGATTTAGTTAAATTTCTTAATGGAAGAGAAATATTTCAAATTGTCGTAGACCCCTCTGCTGCTTCTTTTATCACTGAATTGAAAAAGAGAGGGTTTAGAGTTAAAAAAGCTAAAAACGATGTCTCAAATGGTATTCGATTAGTCAGTACAATGCTTAATCAATGCAAAATCAAGTTTTTTAGCAAATGCAAAAACACTATTAAAGAATTTTCTGTCTATGCATGGGATCCTAAAGCAAGTGAAAGGGGAGAAGATGCTCCAATCAAACAAAATGACCATGCAATGGATGCTATCAGATATTTTATCTATACAATTTTAAAAGGTTCAGGATTAAACACGGATCTGGAAGGAGGTATTTAATGAAGACATTAGAGGTAATTGCAAAAGATGAGATTTTCACTATTTCTGATGATGAAACAATGGATATTAAACATTTGAATAAATATATCGCTAAGCACCAGCAGTTAAATGGTTCAAGATATAAAAAATTAAAAGATGGATATGAAGGCTTTTATCCAATTATGATGTACCAGGATAAACCTCAATACAAACCAGATAACCGTATAATCGTAAACTTTGCTAAATACATAGTTGATACGTTTAACGGTTTTTTTATTGGTATTCCAATCAAGGTATCATCAACAGATGAAGAGGTTGCTACTTACATCAATGAATTGGATAAGAGAAATCATCAAGATGATAACAATGCAGAGATTTCAAAAAACTGCAGTATCTATGGCAAATGTTATGAAATGTATTTTATCAATGAAGATGCAAAGGTGGGTATTAGGTACATTGAACCAACTAAAGGATTTATCGTATATGATGATTCAATCGTTCCAGAGCCAAGGTTTTTCGTTACATATTACTACGATTCAAATAGTATTATGCATGGTTATTTGAGCGATGATTCTTACGTTTATGAATTCAGTAATAAAAGTGGTATGCATTTTATTGGTGAAGGTTCACTTCATGGATTTGATGGTGTTCCAGTTACTGAATATGTAGAAAACGCTGAACGTATGAGTGCTTTCGAAAGTACGTGGTCAATGATCAATGCTTACAACAAAGCAATAAGTGAAAAAGCAAATGACGTTGATTACTTTGCGGATGCTTATCTGAAAATTATTGGGGCTAAAGTTGATAAAGATGGAATTATTCATATTAGAAATAACAGGATCATTAATTTTGATGAAGAATCGAATACGGTTGATGTAGGATTTCTTGAAAAACCTAATGCGGATGGCTCACAGGAAAACCTTATCAATCGGCTAGAAAGATTGATTTTTCAAATGTCTATGACACCTAATATCAACGATGAAAACTTTGGTACAAGTTCAGGAATTGCTCTTAAGTATAAGTTGCTTTCTATGTCTAATTTGGCCAAGACAAAAGAAAGAAAGTTTACTGGTGCTTTGGATAGAAGATATAAACTTATTTTCAGCAACCCAATCAACACAATTCACGAAGATAAATGGGTTGACATTACTTATAAGTTCAGTCAAAACTATCCAGCAAATGTACTTGAAGAAACTCAAATTGCTCAAAACTTAGAAGGAGTTGTTTCTAAAGATACTCAATTATCTTCTCTTTCAATCGTTGAAGATGTTCAAGAAGAAAAAGAAAAAATCAAGCTAGAAGATGAAGCTTCTAAAGAATCTATTGTTGATAAAAGGATGTTTAATCAATAGATGAATAGTGCCGAATATTGGCGTTTAAGAGAAGAAAAACAACGCTTGAAGAATATCAAAGATGAAAAAGAATATGATAAGAAGATTAAAGAAATCTATCAAAGAATGATGGATGAAGTACAATCTGAAATCAATAACTTCTATGCTAAATATGCAAAGGATACTGGTATCACAATGGCTGAAGCTAAAAAAAGAGCTTCTAATTTGGATATGGAAGTTTATTCAAGAAAAGCTAAACAGTATGTAGAAGAAAAAAACTTTTCACAACAAGCAAATGATGAAATGAAGCTTTACAACTTAACAATGAAAGTCAACAGACTTGAGTTGTTAAAAGCCAATATTGGTTTGGCTTTAGTAAGTGGCCATGATGAATTAGAAAAATATATGGATAATCTTCTTGAAAATAGAACACTTGATGAAATTCAAAGACAGGCAGGCATTTTAGGATCAACAATTTTAGATAATGCTGATACAGTTCATTCAATTGTCAACGCATCATTTCACAATGCAACATTCAGCGATAGAATTTGGATGCATCAAGATTTGCTAAAGTATGATCTTGAAAGCTTACTAGCATCAGGACTTATCCAAGGAAAAAATCCTAATGAGTTAGCCAGACTATTACGAAAACGTTTCAATGTTAAAATTAGTGATGCGCAACGATTAATGAGGACTGAACTTGCTAGAGTTCAAATTGCCGCACAACAAAAATCATACGAAGCAAATGGATTTGATGAATATGAATATATAACATGTGGGATTGGCGATGCGTGTGATACGTGCAGATCATTGGATGGCAAGGTTTTTCTTTTGAATCGAATGAACGTTGGAGACAATGCTCCACCTGTGCATCCTAACTGTCATTGTTCAACAGGACCTCATATGGATAGTAAATTATATGATGAATGGCTTGGTGGGGTTGCAAATGGTAAACATAGTTTGAGGTTTGATGAATATAAAAAAGTTTCAGGTGTGAAAAATGATTTAAAAAAACAAATTGCATCTTTATCTAAAAGTGAAAAAGAAATTCTTACAAGATATACTGGCAATCTTGCTATGCAAATTAATTTTGCTTTAAATACTGGACGTGAAAGAAAATTCAAAAAGGAAATAGCAATGTTAGATCATGCACTAAGTAAAGGAAAGATTTCAGATGATTTAATTTTATATCGAAAAATAGATAGTAAAGTTCTACTAAATAAAAGAAATGTTTCTGACAATGACATGTTTAGTTTAAAAGGTACTACGAAAACAGAGAAAGGATATTTGTCTACATCATTTAAAAACTTTGATTATAAATTAAGAGATGTAAATCTTGTTATGAAAATTCCAAAAGGTTATAAAGGCGCATTGTATATTGAACCATTAGCAAAAGAAAGTTATAAAAATCAAGATGAGGTTTTGTTTAAAAGAGGTGTGTGCTACAATATATGTGAAGTAAAAAAAGAAAAAGATAAATACACTTTAATAGTGGAGGTAAAGATAAATGATTGATTACGATAAATACCAATTTCATATTAAAGTTATAGGAAGCAAAGAAGAATTTATAAAGCATATTGAAGATTTTAAAAAAGCTGCTCCTTATTATACAGAGGAAGACATAGTAGCAATTCTTGATGAAGAACAAGACAAAAAAATAAGGCCTTCTTTTTGGAATAGACCTTGGATGTAAGCCGACAAGTAGTCGGTTTTTATTTTACCTAAATTTAAGAAAGGAGAATGACAATGTTAAATGCGTTATTAATTATTTTTGTTATAGCAAAAATATTAGGCTTTATAACTTGGTCGTGGTGGATTGTATTAAGTCCGTTATTGATTCAAGTATCAATCGTTTTATTAAGTTTAGTATTTTATGGTGTAGCTAATTTTAGAATTAAGAATCTTTTAAAGAAGCTTAAAAAGGAACTTTAAGGAGAGGAGGTATTTTAATGGCGGAAGGGTTGAGACACCATTTTCATCAAGAATTTGAATATCATACTGTTCAATATTTCGATAAGAAAAGACACATAATTGTTAAGAAAATTCAATACATGTGTATGATATGCGGACGCATTCGTCATGAGAAATATGACTGCTACGTACCACCACCTAAATCCAAAACCAAATCATTAGAACGGAATAAGAAGAAATATGGCAATCGAGGTTGATTGCTTTTTTATTTTCTAAAAGAGGAATTTATATGATTAAAATTACAGTTGGAATCTCTAAAGAACATATAGCAGTTAAATGTGTTGGTCATGCAAATTACAACATATGTGGTGAAGATATTGTATGTTCTGCAATTTCCACACTCTTACAAACGCTTTGCTATAGTTTGGAAGAATTGACATCAAACAAAATAAACGTTTCTCTAGAAAAAGGAGAAGGATATATAGGTATATATCATCCAACATGTAAAGCAATTACATTAGTTAATGGCTTTGTAATTGGATGTAGAGAGGTAAGTCATACTTACCCTGATTATGTACAATTAGAAATCAAAGAATAGCACTACAATGAGTGCTTTTTATTTTGTCCAAGCATTTACGACATTAAAAGATATGGATGAGTCAGGCGTGGAAACTTTAAGCTACGGAAAAGAGCAGGCGTGTAACTCTCTAAAAGATACGGATAGGAGAAATAAAAATGAAAAAAGAATTAGAAAAATTATTATCCCATAAAAGAAACTTAAATTTACAGTTATTCGCTGAAGAAGGCGGAGATGGTGAATCAGGCAACGATGATCCTGAAGACAAATCAGGAGATGGTGGAAATGATGACAAAAAATACACTGACGAAGATGTAAACAACATCATCAATCGAAAATTTGCTGAATGGGAAAAAAGACAAAAAGAAAAAAGCGCAAAAGCTGCAGAAGCTGAACGATTAAAAAACATGACCGAAGAAGAAAAAAGAAAACATGAAATGGAAGAACTCCAAAAGAAAATCGCCGGTTATGAGAAAGAAAAAGCTATTGGAGCAATGACAAAGGTTGCCAGAGGAATCTTAAACGATTCGAAAATCGTTGTTAATGATGAATTATTAGTAAATCTAGTAGCTGAAGATGCTGAGACAACAAAGGCAAATGTAGAAAACTTTGTTAAAAACTTCAATGATGCTGTTCAAAAAGCAGTAGCTGAAGCATTAAGAGGGAAAACACCTCGATTAAAGGATGGTTCAAAAGAGTTGACAAAAGAAGATATTCTAAAAATTAAAAATAGAATTGAACGTCAAAAAGCAATGGCTGAACATCCTGAATTATTTAGATAAAAAAGGAGAAAACTATATGAGAAAACAATTCAATTTACAATTATTTGCTGCACCAACAAATACAACAGTTACAACTGATTTAGAACCAGGTATTTCTATTGATTATACTTCTAGAATCAGTTCAAATATCAATGAATTACAAGATTTATTAGGGGTTACTGAATTAACACCAATGTCTTCAGGAACAACAATCAAAATCTATAAAATGGAGGTTGGCACAGTTGCTCCTCAAGTTGGAGAAGGTGAAACAATCGGTTTAACTAAAGTAACTAGAAAGAAAGTCAAAGATATTGACCTAGTATTAGAAAAATATCGTAAATCAACTACTGCCGAAGCAATTCAACGTTCAGGACGTAATATTGCTATCAATCAAACTGATGAAAAAATGGTCGGTGTCATTCAAGGACAAATCAAAAAGACTTTCTATTCTACATTAAAAGAAGGTACTGGTACTGCTACTGGTAAAACTTTACAATCTGCCTTATCTGCAGTGTGGGGAGAATTAGTTAAACATTATAAAGATGAAACAGTTACACCTATTTATTTTGTATCTACAGATGATATTGCTGAATATTTAGGTTCAAAAGAAATCACTTTACAAACTGCTTATGGATTCACATACTTAAAGAATTTCTTAGGTTTAGGTGATGTCATCGTTTCACCTGAATTAGAAAAAGGTACAGTATATGGTACTGCCAAAGAAAACATTGCGGGTGCTTATATCCCAACAAACAATGGGGATGTTGCTGATACATTTGGCTTAACAAGTGATACAACAGGTCTAGTAGGTATGGTTCATACTTCTAAAACAGACAATGCAACAATTGAAACATTATTAATGTGTGGTGTTAAATTCTTCGTTGAATATGTTGATGGCGTATTCAAAGGAACAATCACTCCGGGAGATGCTGCTTAATGTATGTTGCAATTAAAAGATTTTCTGATTTAACAGATGATGATCATATTTATGATACTGGTGATGTGTACCCTAGAGATGGCTTTGAACCATCTAGGGAACGTATCATTGAATTAGCAACATCAAAAAATAAACTAGAAACACCACTCATCACTTATATTGAGGATGAAGAAAAAAATATTGAAGAAAATGATAAAGTAGAAGATGAAAAGCAAACGCCTAAGAAAACAACTAAAAAAGCTAAAAGTGAATAGTTATGGCAATCATTGATGATGTAACAGCGTTGTTAGGCTTTTCTGATGAAAAGTATAACAAAACATTAGATGTGATTATTCGTCTTACTACTAATCGTTTAAAAACACTATTGGATGTTGAAGAAGTACCAACTGAATTAGAATATATTGTTACTGAAGTTTCAATTGTTAGATATAACAAGATTGGTTCTGAAGGAGTCACAAGTCATTCCGTTGAAGGAGAAACCATGTCATTCAGTGACAATGATTTCAAGGGGTATCTAAATGATATAGAAGTTTGGAAAAATAAAAAGAACGAAGTAAAAGGAGTTGTCAAATTCTTATGAGATATGACACTCCTATTTATTTTCAAAAAGTTACACAAGGTGAGTATGATCCTACTACCGGAGATTATGGAGAGAATACAACAAAAGAAACTCGTGCAATGGCTTCTGTCATAGATACAAGAACTGAAACAATGCGAGTTGTTTATGGCTCTATCAAGCAAGGAAGTAAGACCATCCATATACAAAATCATTACGATGAATCATATGATTTAATTAGAATCAATGATAAAATTTATCAAACGGATTATTCTAGAAAGCTTAGAAATAAACAGTCGTTTATCGTTCATGAGGTGCAAAATGGGTAGAGGTATAAATATTACAGGCATTAAAGAATTAGAAGCCAAACTAAAGAAAAATGCAACTCTTGATGATGCTAGAACTGTTGTTAAGAAAAATGGTGCGGATTTGCAATCGCGAATGACAAGAAATGCAGTTTTTGTTAAAGGATACTCGACAGGCACAACAAAGAGAAGTATTCGATGTACATTTACTGATTTGAATTTAACAGCAACGGTTGAACCAACAACCAGCTATGCATCTTACCCGGAATATGGAACACGACTCATGTCGGCCCAGCCCTTTGTAAGGCCATCTTTCAACATTCAAAAAGAAATCTTCAAAAGAGAACTAAAGAAATTAATGAAATGAGGTGTGTTATGGATCCTCAACAAGAATTATTCAGTTACCTGTTAGTAACGCTAAAAAAAGAATATCGGGATATGGTTTTTGATGGCTTTATGCCACCTGAAAAAACAACATATCCTTTTATTTATCTTGCTGACAGTCAACAAACTGATGACTATAGCAATAAAACAGCCATCTTCAATAACGTGTATCAAACCATTCACATATGGAATGACTCACCTAAAAAAAGAGGCACTGTTTCTAATATGGCATTAAAAATAAAAAACATTGTAAGAAGATTGGAATACACGAGCAATTACAAGTGGGAAATTAGAAATATTGAACAAAGAATTTTGGAAGATACGACAACTAAGACACCACTTATGCATGTTGTGTTAGAGTTAGAATTCAAATCTTCTAGTAAAGGAGGAAAAAGAAGTGATCAATAAATTTGATTTGCAATTATTTGCTGATGAAAGTCCTGAAACAATTTCAGGTAAAAAACTTGTCTACTTATTTAGAGTGGCAGAAGATTCTAAAATAGAAAACGCAGGTGCTTTAGCTTTTGTAACTGAAAATGAAAGAACAACATCTAAAGATGCTGATTCTACACAAACGAAAGATGGAAATGTTCGTACACCTGGTGCTGCTGAAATTGAAATCACAAGCACATCATTATTGCCTAAAGGGGATAAGATGATTGATAAATTAGAATCAGCAATGCTAAATGACAAACTTGTAGAATGCTGGGAAGTAAATTTAGCTGAACCAGGTTCTAGCACAAACAGTGGTAAATATAAATCAAAATACTATCAAGGGTATATTACTGAATTAGGAATTTCTTCTAATGCTGAAGATAATGTTGAAGTAAGTATCACTTATGGAGCTAACGGTCAAGGTGCAGATGGATACGCAACGTTGACTGATGAGCAAAAAGAAATTGCATCTTACGTCTATAAAGATGTAATAAAAGAAAGCGGAGAATAGGACGGGTATTTATATCCGTTCTTTTTATTTGGATTGAGAGGAGAAAATTATGGAATTAACTATTGAAAACAAAACATATAATTTTAGATTTGGAATTGGATTTGTAAGATATTTAGATGGAAAATCTTCAATTGAACAAAATGGTGTTCAATTTGGAATTGGATTGGAAACATTGATTCCAAACTTATTAACAGGAAATACTGTTACTTTATCTGATTGTTTATTTGCAGCAAATAGAACTGAAAACCCAAGAGTCACTCAAGAACAGCTTGATAATTATATCGATAATGAAAATACAGATATTGATGGCCTTTTTGACGATGTGTTAAAAGAGTTAAAAAAGTCGAATGCTACAAAGAAGAAAGCAAAGATGATAATGAAAGAGTACGAAGAAAAAATGCAAGAAACACAGGATCAAGCAATGTAGTAACATATGAAGAAATAATCGAAAATTGTTTTCGCTATTTAAACATCAATGATATTGATAAAATCAATAGATTAACAATCAAAGATTATAGATGTTTAATGAAAGGCGCCCAAAAGAAAAAGATTGATGAATCAGAACAGTTATTTCTCTTAGCATGGGTTATCAGACAAGCAAAAGCACAAAAGAAAAGTGGTAGATATGTATATAGAACTTTCAAACAGTTCTTTAATCGAAAGAAAATCGAAAGCAGTATAGAAAATCAAAATAATGAAACTTCTCTCATTGAACGAATTAGACAAGCTGTAGAAATTCAAGGAAGGAAGTGATAATTATTGGAAACATATAGTGTAAAAGCAATACTGAGTGCTGTTGATCAAAACTTTACAAGCACTATGAAAATGGCTAACAGTAGTCTTTCAGGCATTAAGAGTGCAAGTGAAGGAGCTACTAGTTCAATAATGAAAATTGCTAGTGGCATAGGGGTTTTTAAAGCTTTAAGTGCAAGTGCTAACTTAGTTAAAAGTTCTATTTCAAGTGCCATGGGTAGACAAGATACTATGGAAGCGTTCAACCGTACTATCACACAGATTACTGGCAGTGCTGAAAATGCCACTAAGGCATTAGAAGATTTAAAGAAAATCACTAAAGGTACTGCGTATGGTTTGGATGTTGCGGCAAAAGCAACACAAAACTTTGTTACTCGTGGTATGGATCTTTCAAAAGCTACTAAGTCTGTTGGAATTTGGGCGGATGCTGTCAGCTTCTATGGAAAAGGAACCAATGAACAGTTAGAAACAGTTACGGATGCTCTAGCGAAAATGAGAACTAAAGGAACGGTTGAAATGGACCAATTAAATCGTATGTTTGATGTTGGAATTGACGCCGTGGGTATTTATGCAAAAGCAGTAGGAAAGAGTTCTCAAGAAGTTCAAGATAGTTTATCAGATAAAACGATAAGAACTGATGAATTTTTGAATGTAGTAGAGAAAGCCATGGAAGAAGGTACAAATGGTGTTCAAAAGATTGCTGGCGCTGCTAAAGATGCTGGTGCATCCTGGACAGGTACGATTGATAACATGAAAGCTGCAACAACACGTGGTGTTCTAAGCATCATGCAAGCAATTGATGACATGCTATCAAAAAACAAGCTACCTCAAATGAGAGAAATGATTTCTCAATTTGGTAAAGGTGCTGAAACCACAATGAATACTGTTGCCAATGGCATTAAAAATTTAAAAGACGTTGGGGCACTAATTCCACAAATTGGAGCACTGGGAAGTGCTCTTTTTGTTGTTGGTGGAAGTGTTGATTATATAAAAGCTTTATGCGGAGGGTTTGATGCTCTCAATAGCAAAATTCCTAAATTAAGCGAAACTCTATCAACACTTCAAGAAAAATCAAAAATATTAGGGAATACTTTATCGAATACTTTAAACAAATCATCACCATATTTAGATAATTTGAAAAATAAATTTTCAAAATTAATGCCTGATTCAACAAAATCAAGTATTGATAATTTTAAAAATTTAATAAGTGGTAGCATGTCTATTGGAAAAGATAAAGTAAATGATGTAGGTGATTCAATCGCACAAATGTCTTTTAAATTCCAAAGTGCGACAGGAAGATTTTCAAAAGACGGTCCTAAAATTTGGAAAGTTTTTAACAAACTCTCTAGTGTATCAGGGTATATATCAAACAAGATATCGCCAAAGTTAGGAAAAGCTATAAGTGCAGGATTTAAACAAATTCCTAATGCGGGTGTTAAAGCTTTAACATCGATGACTACTGCTATGTCAAAAGTATTTGCCATAGCCATGAAATCAGTAGGACCTGCAGCTATTTTAGGATTGGTTGTTGCTGGTTTAGGAATTGTAAATAATCAGTTTGGAAGTCAAATTGATCAAATGATTGCTACTGTAGTTACTCAAGCGCCAAAAGTAATAAGTAATTTTGTAAAAGGAATTACCAGTCAAATGCCTATGTTAGCTAGTTCAGGAGCACAGTTACTTGTTCACTTATCAGTCGGAATAGCCAAAACATTACCACTTGTTGTAAATGCAGGTATGCAAATATTGAATTCAATTATTCAGGGAATATCAGCTAACGCTCAATCAATTGTTAAAAGCGCGTTGCTAATTGTTGGTACTTTAGGTGGTGCAATATTAAATGCTATACCTCAATTGCTTGGAATTGGATTACAATTCATTGTTTCAATTACACAAGGTATTTTAGATAACATGCCTTTAATATTGGTAGGAATTCAAACTATGATTACCAATATTACAACAGCGATTCAAACACAACTACCTACAATGATACAAATGGGCGTTCAAATTCTACAAAATATTGCTACCGGTATTGTTCAAATGCTACCTCAATTAGTTGTAGGAGCTATTCAAATTATAACTACACTGATTAATACAATCAGTGAAAATCTTCCTACAATCCTTAATGGTGCAGTAGAAATCATCAATACATTAGTTGATGGTTTAATCAATAATTTACCACAAATAATCGATGCTACAGTTGAATTGATAGGAGCGATTTTAAGCGCAATTATTACAAATCTCCCTCAAATCATGACTGCAGGTGTTCAAATTATCTTGAAGTTGGTTTCAGGATTGATTTCAGCAATACCTCATGTTATTTCGGGTGTGGCTAAGGTTGCTAAGAAAATTATTTCAACTTTCAAGGATACAAACTGGTTAGAAGTCGGTATCAATATTATCAAAGGAATAGCTAAAGGTATTTCAAGTGCTGCTGGTCAGTTATGGAATGCAGCTAAAGGTATTTTAGGCGGTTTCAAAGACAAAGTTCTAGGGTTCTTTGGTATTCATTCGCCTTCTCGTTGGGGTAAATGGGTAGGTAAAATGCTTGATACTGGTGTTGCTAAAGGTATTGGTGGTAATACTTCTTTAATTGGCAGTCAGGCTCAAAAAATGTTTGATACTGTACAATCTTACGTTTTTGATGTCAATAAATTAGGTATGAACCTTTCGCTCGCTGATGGACTTAGTGGTACTTTGAATCGTTATATAGAATACAATGATCGCTATATTGATGATGAAGGTGGTAACGATGATAACACAGAATATAACTTCAATATTACAACTGAAATCGATGGCAAAACAGCTGGTAAAGCAATGGCAAAATACACTAAAGAAGAACTTGATAGGATGGACAAACATTCAAGAAGATTGAGAGGTGATATCTAAATGTTATATGATTTTATAGACACAACTTCGAACATATCAGCAGGTAATTATTTGCCTGCTGAAGCAATGTCTTTTAATGGCGTTTATTTAGAAAATGAGATTGATGGTTATCGAACTCTCTCAGTTCAAGGCAGAGAACTTGCATCTTCTTCAATTAATGACATTGAAATTAATAGTAAAGATGGTACACATTATAAATCAAGAAGGTATGATTCGAGAATTATTACTGTTAAATATCAATTGATTACTAAAAGTAATAGTGAGTTTAGAAAAGCATTTAATAAAATGAACAGCATTTTTGCCGTTGAGCAAGCACAAATTATTTTTAATGATGAGCCAGATAAATTTTTTATTGGGACCACACAAGGAAATCATGAAATTGAAGGTGGTTCAAACTCCGTAATAGGTGAGATTGAAATATATTGTGCGGATCCATTTAAATATAGCGTTAAAGAAAAAACAGTAACTGCTACATTAGATAACGGTTATACTTTTGAAATAGATTACAAAGGAACTAGAAAAGCTTATCCAAAAATCGAAGCTGTAATGCATGGTGACAATGGTTTTCTTGCTTTAGTAAACGATCAAAAGAAAATTCTACAGTTTGGAAATCCTGATGAAGTCGATGGAGAAAATTACACACAAAATGAATACTTATGTCATTTGTCAGATTTTGCTAATTTACCAAACGACTCTCCCGATTATTATAGACCTTATATTAGAACCGGTGGCGGAATGGTATATCAAACTTACAACGGAAGTAATTATAACCCTTGTTTGTACATGACATCGGTAGCACAATCAGGACATTTTTGGACAGGAGCTTGCAGATTATTAACAATTCCAGCAGATTCAAATGGCGAAAGAGGAGCAAAGAATTTCTACTGCTATATGAATCAATGGTTCTCTATCGGTATATCAGGTCAAACAGGCATTCAAGAAATATCATTTTTAACGGATGATAACAAAGTAATTTGCGGAGTATCTATCAATAAAACAGATGCTGCAGGGGAAGGTGCCTACGTATCATTCTTTATCAATGGTGATAATGTTGTTAAAAATATGTTATTTTATCCATACGAAGATCAACAGTTAAATATGTTTGATAATGCAAGAGGTCATAATTGTGTTGTAAAAGAAGGTGGAACTATTAAGTTCTATTATCAAGGAACATATTATCAATATACAGTACCAGAAGTAGAAAATATGGTTTGTACAAAGATACAAGTTGGTATGGCTCAATGGGGCGAAAGAAACATGAGTGAACAATGGATATCGCATAATTGTATTCGTGCTATCGATTTTCAAAAGATGTATGTAACTAAATGGCGCGATGTCCCAAATAAATTTAGAAATGGAAACAAATTAACCATTGAATGCGAGACTGCAAATGTTTATTTGAATGGTGTTAGAGATCCATCATTGGGTGCTTTAGCAAACAACTGGGATAATTTCTATTTGAAACCTGGATATAACCAAATCAAATTTATACATTCAACATGGGCTACTAAACCTACGGTTACATTAAAATATAGAGAGGTGTTCTTATGATTATTTATTTAGCTGATAGACATATGAACATCGTTGCTACATGTTCAAATAACCTACCAAAAGGATTAAAATTTCAAAATGATTTAAAAGCAGAAGATGTTGAGTCTGGTGTTGCTACTTTTTCAGTCGATATTTTGTATGCTGAAGAAGATGCAGTTAAAACAGCTCAATATTGTGAATCAGGAAACTATGTGCTTGTCTACGATGATAATGGAGAAAATGGATTCTATACAATCATCGAAGCTGAAAACGATAGAAAAGAGCACAGTATTAATATTTATGCAGAAGATGGCGGTTTGGATTTATTAAATGAGGTAGTTAATGCTTATACAGCAGATGGACCTCATCCAATCGCCTTTTATGTTGAAAAATTCTCATACGACAGTGGATTTGAAATTGGATTAAATGAAGTAAGTGACTTGAATCGTAAGCTTTCATGGAACGGACAAGATACTTGTACAGCAAGAATCTTAAGTGTTGCAAATTCATTCGATGCTGAAATTGGATTCAGTTTTACTGTCAAGAATATGACTATTACTCATAAGTATATCAACATCTATAAGAAACGTGGTAACGAGAATGTTGCTCAATTACGTTTGAATACGGACATTGATAATATCATCGTCAAAAGTTCCATTTCAGATTTAACTACTTGCTTGATTCCAAGCGGTGGAACTCCTGAAGGTTCTGAATATCCGATAACATTAGCTGGATATTCCTATGATGATGGAGATATCTATATTAATGAAATTGGATGGCTTGCTTCAAGGTCGGCATTAGCTAAATGGAGTCGTTATCAATGGGAAACATATGGAAGTTATGGCGGTCATATCGTTAAATATTATACTTACGATACAACAAGCCAATCAGAATTATGCAACAGATCGATTTCTTATTTAAAGAAATACTGCGATATCATTTACAACTATGAAGTAGATATTGCTATACTTCCTGATAATGTTCGAATTGGAGATACCATCAACATTATTGATGAAAATGGTGAACTTTATCTAAGCGCAAGGGTCTTGAAATTAGAAACCTCATCTTGTGATAAAACTGCAACAGCAACATTAGGAAATTTCTTGATCAAATCAGGTGGAATCAGCGAAAAAGTCAAAATGATGGCTGAACAGTTTAAAGATTATGTAGTTAAGCAAAGAGAACAAACTTGCAAGACTCAACAGTTAGCTAAGTCGGCTCTAACAAAGGCTAATGAAGCAAGCACTACTGCAACCAATGCAAGTAAGAAAGCGGATGATGCGAAGACAAGTGCTGCTGAAGCTATAACTAATTCGAATACAGCTATTAATCAATCAAATGAAGAAAAGACTGCCGCTAATGAAGCAAAGACTGCCGCTAACGAAGCTAAAGCCAGTGCTTCTGATGCGTTAAATAGAGTTGACTCGGCACAGGAAGATATTAAAAAAGCTAAAGAAAATATCAATAATTTACAAAAAGACATTACATCGACAACTAAAACACTTGATGAAATGGCGTCTCAAGCTGAAAAGACAAAAGAAACTTTGGATGGTCTTAGTGGTGACTTACAAGAGACGAAAGAAACTCTTGAAATGAGCTATGCTAAAAAGACTGATCTAAGTGAAACTGAAGCAAGTCTTAAAGCTGAAATTACTAAAAGTGCAACCGAGTTGTCTACAAACATTGAAAAGACATATGCCGGTAAAAGTGATGTGACTGAGATTGAAGGAAGACTTCAAAGTCAAATTACTCAAAATGCTGAAGGTTTAACAAGTCAAGTTAATAAAATAGCTAAACTTGAAAATGATACGACCGATGCTCAAGAAAAGATTACTGCTGCTCGTAAAGCTGCTGAAGACGCTCAAACGGCAGCCAATGAAGCTCAACAAAAAGCAAATGATGCTAAAACTGCAGCTAAGAATGCTCAAACTTCAGCTGATTCAGCAAGCGCTAATGCTACTGATGCCCAACAAAAAGCAAACGAAGCAAAAGCTACAGCTGAAAGTGCGAACAACAGATTACAGTCTGCAGAGTCAAATTTGTCTGCTGCTAAAGAAAATTTAAAAAATGTTACTGCTGATGTCAACGCGACAAAAGAACAAGTTCAAGCTGCCCAAAATGCAGTAACTGAAGCCGAAAAGAATGTATCAAAAGCTCTTCAAGATGCTAATGATGCACAAACTACAGCTAAGAATGCCCAAACAGCTGCCGATAATGCTCAAAGCGCCGCGGACGATGCTCAACAGGTTGCTGATGATGCAAAGACAAAAGCTGAAGGTGCATCTACCGCAACTGAGATTGCAAAGTCAACCGCACAAAAGGCTCAGGAAACGGTTGCGGCCTTGACAAAACGAATTGAAACTGCTGAAACAAACATTAATCAAAATGCGAAAAGTATTTCGTTGACTGCTCAAAAAGTTGATGAAGTTGGTGATCAGTTAAAAAATAATTATTACTCTAAGACTGAAACCGATGCTGCAATCAAAATCGAATCCGATAAAATCGACAGCATTGTATCTAGAGTTGATACAATTGACTCTGTATCTAATGAAGCTATTACCAAAGCAACTCAAGCTTCTGATAGATTTAGTTGGTTAGTTAAGTCTGGAACTAGTGAAAGTGATTTTCTATTAACTGACAGAACAGCAAGTTTAGTATCTGAATATATTAATTTAAATGGGTTGGTCGAATTTAACGGTTTGAACTCTACAATCCAAAACCAATTGAATATTTTAGATTCATGGGGTTCTGATGCCGATAAGACTTATATCAATGGCGGCAAGCTTTGGACTAGATCCATCACAGCAGATAAGATAGCAGTAGATGCAATTAAATCTAAAAACTATGTAGCAAACTCAGCTGGCTCATTCTTAAATTTATCAAATGGTTCATTTGACAGTAAATATTTGAAATGGGACAGTTCTGGTAAAATAACTTCGACAGGCGGAACTATCGGTGGAATCACAATTAACGATGGAAACCTCACAGCGAGTGGTATTAATCAATATCACAAATACGGATGGTATTTAGGTCAAGGCTCGGGAGATTTGATTTATAGACGAGATACGACAGAAATCATGTCTCAAGGACTTATAAGGCTATCTTACGATGCAACAATCAATGGGCAATCCGGTCAAGAAGAACCGTCAGATATGACTGGAACAACAGGTTATACTTTACTTTCTCCCGGTTCTATTGTTGTTTATTCGACTAGGTATAGTGATAAAACCACGACAATTTATAGTAGTTCAATTAGCACAGGAGATGTTTCCGCTGACTCGTATTGGGGTACTTTTAGAGGGTATCTTCAAGCAACTGGCGGATGGGCTGGTAAGCAATATTTTTCAGGTGACGAATGGATTGGTTGGTATGACGCTCAAAATGGAAAACGTAAAGGATGGATTGGTCATGATGGATCAACAACATTTCATATGTTAGATGAAGCCGGAGCAATTTATTTATACGGTAAGAATAATGCTACTCTAGCGGCAGGAAGCGCCGTGTCGATAAATGCTAGTAATGTAACATTATACGGAACTGTAAGATTGGATACTCGAAATGTCTATATGGGATGGGATACTTCTTTGCATATGGACATAAGTGGCGGAGAAACTATGCTTTGGACAACAACCGATTCAAATAACTATAGATTCAGATTAAACATTTATGCTAATACTACAGGTTGGGGGTGTGAATACCATTTCTTACGTCATTCGAATGGTATGAACTCGTTTAGACCGGGCTACGATGGAGGGGCATATTTAGGAACGTCAAACTGTAGATGGTCGACTGTATATTCAACAAGTGGAAGCGTTTCAACATCCGATATGAAACAAAAAGATGTTATTGATGATTACGACTTCAAAGCGAGAGACTTCATTATGGGGCTTAAACCAATTGCTTATCGATTAAATGCAAAAGGTGCGAGTGGTAAAAGAATTCATATGGGGTTCGGAGCTCAACCTGTTTATAAATTAATTAACAATCTTGAACTTGGAGATTTGTCATTAGTAGAAGCATGGAAGATTCGAGAAGATTCAGATATTGAGGAACCTTATTATGGCGAAAAAATGGATGACAAATATTTAAGATGGGGTATGAAGTATGAAGAATTACTTGCTCCATTAGTAGCTTTGGTTCAAGAACAACAAATCAAAATAGAAAAACTAGAAAAGATTATAGGAGGAAACTAGAATGGCTTTAACCGTTAAAGAAACTAAAAATCTCACAATGAGAAAAGAAATTTATGTAGATGATAACTTAATTAAAACATTATCAGCTACTATTGATTCTAATACGAATAATATTTCATTCAGTACAGATTATATTCAAAATATGGAACTTTACAAAGCAAATAAAGTTGAGATTCGAAGAATTGAAGCTGAGTTTGAAGATAGTGCATTTGATCAACAAGAAAAAATGTTAGAAGGTGTCTCAAATGATAATTAAAGATATTTTAGACAGTATGGAAGCTCTTAACAAATTAAATAATGCTCATGGAATGTCTAGTGTTGTGGCTTTTCGTATTGGTAAAAACATCAAAGCTATTGAAGGCGAAGTCAAAATATTTGATGATGTTCGTACGAAATTATTAGAAGAATCCGCTAATAAAGATGAAAACGGTAAACCAATCATTGATAAAGACACTAACCAATACGATGTTCCATCTGATAAATTAGAAGCTTTAGAAAAAGAAATTAAAAAACTTCAAAATGAAGAAGTTAAAGTAGATATTAAAAAGCTATCTCTTGATGATGTTGAAAAAGCTGATTTATCTCCAAGAGAACTTATGTCTATTGAATATATGTTGGAAGAATAAAAAGGTGAGGAATATGAAATTTATGGAAAAATATTTTAATGCAATAGTAGCGGTACTTGCTACTTTTTTTACGTACTTATTTGGAAGTTGGGATTTAGCATTACAAGTTTTAATTGTGTTTATGATTTTAGATTATTTAACTGGTGTACTACATGCATATTTAATAGGTCAATTAAGTAGTGAAGTAGGATTTAAAGGGCTTGTTAAAAAGTGTATGATTCTAGTTGTTTTAATTATAGGAGTTATGCTTGATCGTATTTTAGGAACTGGCACATGGGTATTCAGAACACTTGTTTGTTATTTCTATATTGCGAATGAGGGTATTTCATTATTAGAAAATGTTGGAAATATTGGTATTCCTATTCCAAACAAGATTAGAAATGCTTTAGAACAATTAAATAAGGATGATGAAGAGAGCGAATAGCTCTCTTTTATTATGATTAACAACCAAAAATTGCAAAAAATGGTTGTTAAACAGTCTTGAAACAGTAAAAAAACTAATTTATGAACAAAGGAGATTATAAAAATGAAATTTAAAGAAGCTTTTGAATTAATGAAAAATGGAGCAAAAATTAAGCTTCCTTCATGGGGTGGTTATTGGTATTGGGATGATGAAAAGAAAACAGTAATCATGCATACCAAAGATGGCAAAGAAATGGATATTAGAGAAACTGAAAGAGTAGAATATACAACTCTTAATATTCTTAGTGAAGATTGGGTTGTTGCTGATAAAGAAAATTGTCCTCAACTTGGTGGTACTGCAACTTTTGGGTTTGACGAGGCTATCAAATATCTAAAAAGAGGAATGAAACTTGCTAGAAAAGGTTGGAATGGCAAAGAGCAATATATTGAACTTGCTACAAATGTATCATTCAAAACACCTAATGATGAAGTTATTAATGTAGATCATATTGATATGGGAAACAAAGCCATCGCTTTTCATGGAACAAGTGGTATTCAATTAGGTTGGTTAGCAAGTCAAAGTGATATGTTATCAGAAGATTGGACTTTTGTAGAATAGGAGGAAATAGAAATGTCATATGAATTAAAACAAAATTTAGCAAATCGTGCGAATTATGGGGCACAAAGAGATACTTCTAAAATCAAATATTTAGTTATTCATTATACAAGTAATGATGGAGATAGTGATGAAAATAATGGTAAATACTTCGCTAACAACGTAGTTAAAGCATCCAGTCATTATTTTGTAGATGACAATTCAGTTACGCAATCAGTACCTGATGATTATGTCGCTTATGCTGTTGGTGGTAAATGTCAATCAAATCATCATCCGATGTATCAAGTAATCACAAATACAAATTCTATTTCTATTGAAATGTGTGATACTAAAAAAGATGGGAAGGTAGAAATTACCAATCAAACTTTAGAAAATGTCTATGCTTTTTCACGATTATTAATGAAAAAATACAACATTAGTATTGATCGCGTTTATCGACACTTTGATGTTAATGGAAAATTATGCCCTAATTGTAATGGCTTATTAGATGATACCATTTGGCAAAACTTTAAAAATAACATTGTTAATTCAACAACTGGAAATTTAGGGACTTCAACAGCAACTACTGTTCCTGCTCCTGCAGTCAATCCAAATAAAGATTCAGTCGTATCAAGAGGACAACAACATTCTATTAATTTCACAGGTCATTCAATTGCGGTTGATGGTGCAAGAGGTCCAAAAACGCAAGCAAACATTGCTCGTTGTTTTCAACATGCGATTAATTTAGATTACAAAAAATCATTAGCTGTAGATGGTGCTTTTGGTAAAAATAGTAAAGCAGCTTTAGATGAACATTATGTTAAAAAAGGAGAAAAGCAATATTTAGTAACTGCTGTAGAAATTGCTTTAATGTGCCGTGGCTATAATGTAAATGGTGTTGAATGCCCAGGTATTTTCGGTGATGGTTTAGAAAAAGCTGTAAAACAATTTCAAAGAGATAGAGGATTAAACGTTGATGGTGTTGCAGGAAGAAAGACAATTTTAAAATTAATTGGATGTTAATCATTCAAATGATATAATGATTATGGTTAGGGTTTAGTGAATGTTTTTATTTTTCACTATTCAATAAATGAAGTGAAATGATGTCTAAAAACATTGTTTCACTTTTTGCTTTTAAATGATGTATAATTAAGTAGTAAAATATTATATGTATTATAACTATTTATTTTAGTATAATAATTCAACGTCAACACAACTGAATATTTTACATTTGACCTGCTTATAATGGCAGATCTTTTTTTATTTTGATGTATTTTTTTATAAAATATGACATATAAATAAAATAGAGTAATTTAAAGTAATATAAAGTGTTATAAAGGAGTTTAAAAGGTTTCTAAATGAGAAAAAATGTTGCCAAATTGTGAATAACGTTGCTATAATAACGTTGAAAATGTGAATAACTTTACATTAATGTGACTTGTTTGTATGGAGGAAGATGATTATGAAAGGGAAATATTCTGCTTTAACAGTAGCAAAATGGTTTTTGTGGTACAATGATAAAATTCTAGAAGAAGAAGATGCTGATTTAATATCCAATTTAAAATTGCAAAAATTATTGTATTATGCTCAAGGATGCTATTTAGCATTAAAGAATGAACCATTATTCAATGAGCAAATTGTAAACTGGGCTCATGGACCTGTTGTAGAAGAAATTTATCATGAATATAAAAATAATGGTTCAAATGGAATAGAATATCAAGGGGATTATGATAATTCTATTGATAATAATACAACTGCAGTTTTAGAAGAAGTATATGATATTTTTGGTAAATATTCTGCATGGGGATTAAGAAATATGACTCACCAAGAAGAACCTTGGTTAAAAACGCAAAGAAATGAAGTGATTCCTTTACCTTTGATAAAAGATTATTTTGAAAAAACATACATTACTGACTAATGGGAAAATTAAAACGAAAACAAGAAAATAATAAAATATCTAAGCAAGGAATAAAAATAAAATGTTTGTTTATGAATGACCATGATACGATATTATTTTCTTTTAAGTATCTTACAAATCAAGATAAGTATAATTTAAAAGGATTTAAAGGAAGCAGAAATTTTAGAGACGATATAGATGTCTTAAATGCTTTCCATGATTGTTTAAGTAGAATGAGTACTGATGGATGGGAATCCTTGAGAAATAAAAATAAATTTCAAGGTGGAAGAGAATTATTAGAATATTCTCAAATTAATTTTAATGCACTAGATCCTCAAAATGAATTGGACCTTGCTAAAGATACTAAGGTGTGGGTTATTAGATTTGGAGGAAACAAATATCGTTTAATAGGATATAGAAGCAAAAAATGTCAGGCTATATTTCATATTTTAGGTATAGACCATGACCATTCAGCCTATGATCATGGCTAAATTTCTAATGTACATAAAAAGCCTACTCAATTAATTTGGGTAGGCAATTTTTTTATTATGCGTTTATATATAATTTTATTATGCGTTTATATATAATAAGGATAGAAAATATTATTTTTTCAATAAATTTCATTGAAAAATTGTACTTAATTAGTAACAAATTAGTAACAAACCTCTCAAACACCGCAGTATTGCGTGGTTCATTTTTCATATTTTGAAAATAAAATTCAAAGATTAAAAAATAAGTATAATGCTTTTGAAAGTGTGAAAGTATGAAATTTAAGTTTTCAATCAAACTAGCAATTATTTCTTTAATTGGAAACATTATTATCGCTATAGGTGTTTCAACATGCCGTATATCACAAATGGGAATTGACCCATTTACCTCAATGACAACAGGGATCAGTGGTTTATTAAATATACCTTTAGGTGTTTTTCAAGGAAGTATTAATGCGGTCTTATTTTTAGTTTTAATTTTATTAAGTAGAAGTAATTTAAAATATTTAAATATTGGTGCCATTATTAATATGTTTTTACTCGGGTTCTTTGTACAATTCTTTAATAATGTTTATTGTCAATTATTTAATGTTTCTTCACCAGATGTTATACCATTTTCATTACCAATGAAATTCGTGGTTTTAGCGATTGGTATTTTATTTGTTACACTTGGATGTTCTTTATATATCACCTCAGATCTGGGAACAGGATGTTATGATGCTTTATCTATTTATATGGCAGATGTGATGTCACCATCTTATTCAGTATGTCGTATTATGACAGATGTTTTTTGTGTTTTAATTGGGTTTATTACAGGTGGACCATTAGGAATTGCAACAATTATATTGATGTTTGGAACAGGTCCATTAATTAGTACATGGAATAAATTGGTATCAAAACCAATTGTTGAAAAATTTGCCTAAAATATTCCTCGGAAATTGTAGAGTTATCGAGGATTTTTTTGTATAATGGACACGTTATGAAAGAAATAAAAAGAGGAATGAAAAATGGAATACCAATTGCTTTAGGCTATTTATCTGTGTCCTTTTCTTTTGGAGCGATTGCTGTATCAATGGGATTTAGTGTGATACAAGCAGTTTTAATCTCGCTATTGAATCTTACTTCAGCAGGACAATTTGCTTCACTAGGAATTATTGCCGGACAAGGAACGTATTTAGAAATGGCTATTGTGGAATTGACCGTGAATATTCGTTATGCGTTTATGTCACTTTCACTTTCCCAAAAAGTAGATGAAAAGTTTAAAGGAATTTATAAATGGCTCTTAAGCTTTTTTATTACCGATGAAATCTTTGCCTTATCGATGCTTGAAGAAAATGTGAGTCGTACTTACTTCTTTGGGCTTGCTTCGATTTCTACGGCAGGATGGATGCTTGGAACAACCTTAGGGGCAATGCTTGGCTCTATTGTACCTACGGTCATTAGTAATGCTTTATCAATTGCTTTATACGCAATGTTTATCGCAATTATTATTCCAGGAATGAAAAAAGATAAAAATATAATAAAAGTAGTAGCTCTTGCAATTATTATCCGTTCAGGTTTTTACTACTTACCCATCATCAATCAATTATCAAGTGGTTTTGCGATGACGATTTCAGCTCTTACAAGTGCTTTTATAGGCGCTGTGTTATTTAATAAGGGGGAAGCACATGGATAAACAGTTTTATATTTATTTAGCAATCATGTCGTTTATTACTTATGCTATTCGTGCGATACCACTTGTCTTTATTAATAAAAAAATTACGAACCCAACCATTCAATCCTTTTTGGATTATATTCCTTATACGGTTCTTGCAGCGATGACCTTCCCAGATATTTTTTATTCAACAGGTCATTTGCTTTCTGGAATCGTTGCGACAATCATTATTATTTATGCGTCTTATAAAGAATTAAGTCTCATTCAAGTCGCTTGTATTGGATGTTTTGTTGTAGTAATGATTGAACTTATTTTATAGTGTTTGACGCCTTTTAAAGCGTCTTTTTTTCTATGTCAAATAATTTTGACAAGAAAAAAGTCCTATGTAAAGGATGTTTGATAGACTCTATCAATAGATTATGAAAAAATGAAAATGAAAGGAGAAAGAAAATATGGAAATAGGTAAAAAACTAAAGGAGGCACGTTTAAATAGGGATTTGACTCAAGAAGTCATTGCTGAAAAACTAAATGTTTCTCGTCAAACAATATCCAATTGGGAAAATGAAAAATCTTATCCTGATATTATAAGTGTCATTGAGTTAAGCAACCTTTATTCCATAAGTCTTGATGATTTATTGAAAGGGGACGATGCAATGATGGAACATTTACAAGAAAGCACAAACGTTGTTAAAAGTAATCAAAAACTATTGAGAGCGATTATCTTAAATATTATTGTGGTAATCTTATTGGTTACACTAGGAATGTTTTTACCAAGTAAAAGTTATTATTTAGTGATGATCTTTTGTCTTGCTATTGTGAGTTCATCATTGTTGCTTTATCAAATGATTAAACGTATTTAAGGAGGAACGGATCATGGAAGTAAAAAGTATTTTAGCGATTATATGTGCGGCTATTGCACTTGTTGGGGGAATTGAAACAGTTTATCAAATTTATCAATTAACGGTGATTGATGCCACAATTCGTGGTTTAAAACATCCTAAACTATGGGGATTACTCGCAAGTAATGGAAATAATTCAAGTGGTTTATTACTTTATTTGATAGGAAGAAGAAACTATCCTATAAATTCTATTGATTCTAATCAAAAAACAAAAATGATTCAAAGAAAAAAAGCAGCAGGAATCTCTTTATGTTTTATGGTTGTAGGAATCCTTGGGTTGATTTTAAGTATAAGTTTATAATTTTTAGCACTAAACTCTGTTAACGTTCAGCAAAAATGTCACCAAAAATGAAGAAGGGTTCTATTAGTGTGA
>OLQI01000260.1_pt1 | contig 54679 bp, 57 predicted proteins | sample 1672171 | NCBI WGS metagenome assembly OLQI01 (sample SAMEA3136655, study PRJEB25190) | human gut metagenome
GTTATTAACAGCTGCTTGGTATGCTCGAGCAGTTGTCGGGTCAAAGCAGACCATCGTCACTTCTTCCACGTGACTGGCCGAGCGTAAAAATTCCCGGATTGTGCGGACGGCAATTTGAGCGGCCCGGTCTAAGGGAAAAGAATAGACGCCCGTACTGATCGACGGGAAAGCCACGGTCCGACAACCGTATTCGTCCGCCAGCGTCAAACTGTTGCGGTAAGAATTCGCTAGCAGCTGTTCCTCTCCATGGTCGCCCCCGTGCCAAATGGGACCCGGGGTGTGGATAATATACTTCGCCGGCAAATTAAAGCCACTGGTAATTCGGGCCTCCCCGGTCGGGCAACCGCCAAACTTTTCACAAGCCGCGTATAGGGCTGGGCCCGCCGCCCGGTGAATTGCGCCGTCAACACCGCCGCCACCCATCAGCGTGGTATTAGCAGCGTTGACAACTGCGTCTGCCGCGATGGTCGTAATATCGCCTTGAACTACCTGAATTGTTTTCATTACCGATTCCTTCTTTGCTTAAATTGCGGATAAAGCCAAATTGCTTCAACAATTGACAATGCTGACAAGGCCACTACAAAGCCCCGCCCAAAGCCGGCACCAATCCCATATGCCGTCGCTGAACCTGAATAGCTAGTAAAATCAAGTTTGATCAGTAACGCTGTAACTACGATAAAAGTCAGGGTCGCGCCCACCTGGGTAACCCGATTTTGCTTCTTCCAATCGGCCTTGCTTAACAGGAAATAAACATTTACAGATAAGAGGCCAACGACTGCTCCAGCTAAAAAACGGCCCAGTGGTGGCAGCTGGTTAATCATTCCGGTTCCAAATAGTGCCCGCCATAAAAAGTATAAACTGATCACGACATTACACAAATACGAAATGGTAAAAATCCGGTCCTGCTTAGCCAACGATGCGTGTTCTTGCTTATAGTTATTAATCATCTCGTGGTCCTCCCGTAATAAATCATCTAAACTAACGTGATAAAGGTCACTGAGCTGGACCAACATAAAAATGTCAGGATACGAGCGCCCATTTTCCCAGCTAGAAATCGTCTTCCGGGATACCCCGAGTTTAGTTGCGACTTCCTGCTGGGTCCAGTCGTTATGGGCCCGGTATTGTTTGATTTTCTCTGCGAATTCCATTCAGTGCCTCCGTATTTCAAATTGATTTCCCGGGAAATAATTCTTGCTAACAAGATACCAAGCTAGCCCTCAAATGTCACGCTAACCTTTCCAGACAAACAAAAATCACTGGATGCTCATTTTCTGAGCCCCAGTGATTTTTAATTTCTGATAACGGGCAAGTGCCCCAGGGCCGGGGCCGAGGTCCGGACGCATTCCCTGTCGAGGGGGTTATTTTCCCTCCCAATAGCTACCAAATATTGACTCGGTCTTCCGGTGCTTTGTACATCTGGTCACCCGGCTGAATGTCAAAGGCGGTGTAGAAGTCGGCCTGATTTTGCGCCTGAACGTTGGCCCGCAATTTTTGCGGTGCGTGAACGTCAATCGACAGCAATAGTTGTTCATACTGCTGGGTGGCCTTCATCCGCCAAATCGTTGCCCAGTTGATAAAAAACTCCTGGGCGTTGAAGTCGTCCTCTTCCTTAGCCGCTTCCAAGGCGCAGGATAGGCCCCCGCCATCGGCGATGTTTTCGGAGACCGTCAGCTTCCCATTGACCTTCTGGCCCGCAATTGGCAAGCCGTCAAATTCGTCGATCATCTTCTGGGCGAGTTTCTTAAAGTGGGCGGAGTCTTCCGGCGTCCACCAATTGTTCAAGTTCCCGTACTCATCAAAGAGGGCCCCGTTATTATCGAAAGCGTGGGAAATTTCGTGGGCAATGACCGCGCCAATTCCCCCGTAATTCTGGCTACTCGTCTGTTTCAGCGAATAGAACGGTGCCTGCAGGATAGCAGCTGGGAAAACAATAATGTTCTTAAACGGGTGGTAGTAAGCGTTGACCGTGGCGGCGCTCATTTCCCAGCGCATCCGGTCAACCGGCTTGTTCCAACGGCTAAACATTTCCTTGCTAGCAACGATACTCAATTGGTTAAGGTTGGCAATCAGTGATTCCAGCTCATCAACTTTTAAGTGGTCATACAATGACGGAATTTTGTCTGGGTAGCCGACTTGGATGCCCAGCTTATCTAGTTTGAGAACTGCCTTATCCCGGGTTGCCTTGCTCAACCAGGTGTTATTGGTCAGCCGTTGCTTGTAGACGGCAATCATCTGCTCAACCATGTGGTGGACGTCCGCCTTAGCCTGCGGGCCGAAGTAGGTCTTGCCATAGTAGTCCCCCGCCACCTGGCTAAAGATGTCCCGGGCCAGGTAGTAGGCAAATTTCTGCTGGCTGACCGGCTTCTTACTCCCGGATAACGCCCGGCTGTACCGGCCATTGATTTCCCGCATCTCATCATCCAGGTAACTGGCGTTGTCGCGGACAACATTGATCAGTGCCCAACTCTTAAAGAGGTCAAAGTGGTCCTTGAGAATGCTGTCCAGAGCCTTAAAGTAGGCCGGTTCCATCACGATGACCTTGTCCGGCGTTGCCCCTACCAGCTGCTTGATGACTGCCGCCAGATCCAGTTGGTCCGTGGAAGCAGCCAGCTCGGCAACTGTCTGTGGATTGTACATCTTACTGTAATCGGCCGCCTCTTCCGCACTTTTCACGTTCGGCGCCAATAGCGCATCAAAAGCCTGGGCTTCCTTGATTAGTTGGGCAGCCTGTTCTTCGGCGTAGTCCAGCTTTAATAATAGCTCCTTAACCATTGCAGCCCAAAGTTTCATCAACTGGTCATGCTGGTCCTTCTTCGCCGGCTCGTAGTAACTCTTATCAGGCAGAATCAGCGATGGTGAAGAAACAAACAGTGCATAGACCGTGGCATTCTTCATATCCGCATCAATATCAAACGATACCGGTGATGGCATCCCCATCAATACCCAGTTCTTCCACTGCTTCTGATAGTCAGCGTATGAATCGAGGGCTGTGACGCTGGCCAGCAGGCGTTGTAACGGCACAGGGCCGACCTTTTTCCGCAGGTCAAACTTCTTCGCCACCCGGTACAGCTTAATCATCTCGTTAAAGCGCGGATCGTCTGACGTCTTCTTGCCATCGGCGTAGTCCTCAAAATCGGCCATCATCTGCTTATCGATTTCGTCGACCAGGTCGTTAAAGCCTCCTGTTGCTGGTTTATCATCGGGAATCTTAGCGTCCTTGATCCATGCACCATTGACAGCTTCGTAAAGGTCATCCTTGATTAATTCCTTGTTAATTGCCACGTTGTATTCCTCCTCAAAGCGAGTTTGTCACTATTATACTATTTTTAGCGCTTTTGCTGGGAACTTAACTACTCTTGGAAGGGCCGGAGCAACTCCTGGCGGGCACTCGCCGCGAACCACTGACTATGGTCGATCAGTAACTGATTAACGCTTCGGTAGTCCGCCAGGTCAACTCGGCCGGGCAAGAGACCGCCGCGTTGCAACTGCCGTGCTAAGACTACATCCTGCCTTTCCAAAACATCCCGGTAAATTGGCTGCTGGTCCGGCTCCCATTCTTCATTTAGCAGCGCTGCCGCCCGCACGTAGTTTCTTCCGTGCGTTAGCACCGCGAGCATCGTTTCCGGTGGTAACATTCGTTCAGTCATTTTGCTTCCTCCTCAGTTCCAAAACGTGGCTGGCTGGTGCTGGTACCGATAGCTGGTCACGCTTCGTTGTCAGCAGCCAAAACACGTTGCGGTAGTGGTGGTAACGGAGCGAGCTCTCACCCCAGCCATCGGTGATGATTACAACCATGGTTCCGGTCGTCGGAACATGGTGGTCACGAAGATAATCAAAAACACTCTGAAATTGCGTCCCACCACCGCCCTGGCGGATAAGGCGCGGCGCTTGTCCGGGCCGAAGACGCGTCCCCTTGCCACTTACCTTGGCGTCAAATGAATACAGCCAGGCTGGCAGCCCCAGCGTTCCCGTCATCTGCCCAATTGCAAGCAAAGCAGTGGCGAGCTCTTCATCGGAAACCGACCCCGAATTGTCAACAAAGATATGAACAGCGGGTACTAAACGGCTGACTTGTCCTGGAAGGTCCATGCGTAGCGGCTGACGACGGTTAAAGCGGTTCGCCCGGGGCTGATGACCCTGGGCAATTTTACCCAGCTGACGACGGAGGAGCAGTTGCCAAATAGGGACCGCAGCTGGCTGACGATTGGGGTGTGCAATCTGCTCCCGAACATCTCCTGGCAATAAGCCACGATCACGCTGGGGCGTTTGCCGCCAGGCTCGGTGCACAAGCTGTTTGACTGCTGCCAAGCGGGCACCTTGGTCCGCATTTATTTGAGCACCATTAGCCCACCCGGCATGACTTTCCACTGGCTGCTCGGCCGCTGTTTTCACGTCTTTTCCTGCATTGGTACCGCCCACTACATGAAGCAACTTTTCCCGTTCTTCTTGACTGGCACCATTAATAATTTGCAGGTATTCCTGTGAATCAAGTTTTTCTGGAACTGGCCGCCGAAGGACTCGCCGCAGCTGAGCAAGACTGGCGGTCCCCTGCGCCGTTCCCGGGAGGTACTGGTTAACCGCAATATCCGTTGCCACGGCTACTAGTTCCTGATCCGAATAATTCGCATACCGGACCGGGTGTTCCCAGACCACGTGCAAGGCCAAATGAGCCAGCAGCAAAACCGCATCATCCTGACGCAGTGCTAACAGGCGGTCCGGATTGACCCTGATGACCAGTTGGTTGCCAGCCCAGGCTAACCCCATCGTCGCCTGTAATTGACGGTCAAAGCGGTGAGGTAATTGCAGAATAATTTCACCCATCAACCGCTGATGGTGCAAAAGGACTGTTACTAATTGGGAGTAGCGCCGGTCCGCGCTTGGTGCTGGATTCCTAAATATTTTCTGCCAGAAGGTCATCCGCGGCGCTCCCCTTGGCTAGCCGCTCGAGCTAACTCTTGGTAAAGTCCGGCTACGGCGCCTGCTGGTGCAGAAGTAGCCTGCCGGTACATCGCCGTTAATAATGGCAGGCCGGCCTCCCCGACTGACTTAGCAACCGCCACCTGCCCATCAGCACTGATTGACCGAAGAAGTTTAAGAAAAACCGCGGCGCCTTGTTCCGTGTCCAGACTATAATCACCAGGCTGGTTGAGCCATTCTCGAAGGAGCTCCACCTTGACTGCTTCATCCGCCGTTTTAAATTGCCTTTGACCGTCAGCAGTTGTTTGCACGGCCTCCAAAGTCAATTCGCTACCCTGAGCCAGGAAAAATTGGGCGAAGGATTCGCCGACTGTTACGCCCAGGTCACCACTAAAGAGGTCCCCGGCCAATTGCTCTTGCGTCTCCCGTGGCAATTTCTGCAATTCATCAAGGTTCGTGCTAACCCGCTCCCAAGCCCGGGGCGTTGGCTCAAGGTCGCTCTCAGGGCTATTAGCAACCATCATCAAGCGATCGGGGTGACTATCCAAATACTTAATCACCAGAGAATTGATTGCTGGTTGCCGGTGTCGTGCCCATTCTAGCCACTCGGTCGTCGAAGTAGCCATCACCAGGCGGACGGTTCGGTCGTTGATTGCCGCGTCACCAATGGCAACGTCATATTCTCGGTCGTTAAAGCCAGCCATGGTGCTGTCCGGGTTTTCCGCGATAATCATCTTCACTTGGGCGGGGAGCTGCAATGAATTGATTCGCCGCTGCAAGACTAAGTTCATCAGTTCGCTTTGGACTGCTTGGCTCCCCCGGTTAAATTCATCCAGGAACCAGATAATCGGCTGGCCGGGATGCTCTTCCGCAAACTGAATAATTCGAATCAGAGTTTCCGCATAGCCATACTGCACGTTTGCCAAGCGTCCGTAATCTTTAGTTTCAACAAAGGAATCACTCGTCAGGGGCGGTACCGGAATTGCCAGGTCACCCTTTTCGCTCAGGCTGACCACGGTCGTATAGAGCTGGGCACCCATTTGCCGCGCAACATCTTCCACCAGCGCCGACTTCCCGATTCCGGCGTCACCAACGATATTAGGGACGTTGCCCGCACGCAGCACCAACGGGACCGCGGTTAATAACTGTTGATAAGTCAGTGCCATCTAAGCTCGCCACCCTTGCGTTTTCAAATCCATGTCCCTCTTCCGGATTCCCGACACGTAGGGGTTGCCAGCAACATAGAAGCGCTGGGGAGCTGCGCCGTCTTTGCCAGCGAGATTAACCCCGACCCGGGGAGCTGTGATTATTTCCCGGGGAATTTTAAACTTTTCTAGATCCACCGTCAGCTGGTTGCCCTCCATCGGCTGACCATCAAGCTGCCGCGAGTGAATTCCCAGTGCCTGGACCAGTTTTGCGGGCCCGTTCGTGACGTTGACCCCTGATATTCCCCGGTGATGGACCATTACGTCCGGATTAATTGCCGGCTCAAGGCCCCGCAAGAGGATTCCCTGGGGTTCCTCGGTATCCTGGACAACGATGTCAAAGCAGTAGTGACCCCGAATTTGGTACAGGTAAATATTTCCCGGTTGACCATACAGCGATTCCGAATAACCGGTTCGCCGACCATTATAGGCGTGTGAAGCAGAGTCGTTCTCACCCAAATAGGCTTCACACTCGACGATATACCCACCGGTCCGGCCATCAGGGCCGTCATAGGTCACCAGTTTTCCCAAAAGGTCCCGGGCAATCTCGATGGTCGGCCGCCCCGTAAAGAATTGTTGAAATGCCGACAGCATAATTGAAATCCTCCTCTATTAAACTTATCCTAAAGGTAACACTAAACGAAAGGTGGTTCATCTGCAATGCTTAAAACTGAACGAATTTACACCAAACCAATCGATGAGGACGGCTACCGAATCCTGGTTGACCGCCTCTGGCCCCGCGGAATCTCCAAGGTCAACGCCCACCTCGACTGCTGGCTCAAAGAGGTCGGCCCCAGCAATGAACTTCGCAAGTGGTTCGGTCATGACCCAGCTAAGTATCCAGAATTCAAAGAACGCTACCTCGCCGAACTCCACGATAACGTCGCCTACGCCATCCTCAAAGAACTGGTCAGCAGCCATGCTCAAGAAAATATTATCCTCCTGTATGGCGCTAAAGACGAGGAGCATAACCAGGCCGTCATCCTCAAGGAACAGTTGGAACATGACCTGGGTTAACTCCTGGTTGCGGGTTTGCAACCATTAATTACCCGGGAAATATCCGGAGGTTCTTGTTGCTACCCTCATTTCCCTTATAATTGATAGTACGAATTCAACGAAACGAGGAAGTAACAATGAATCAGTTCCAACAACAACTAACTAAATTGCGGCAGGCAGCAGGCCTTTCCCAGGAGCAGTTAGCCGACCAGCTCCATGTTTCTCGCCAGGCTATTTCTAAGTGGGAAAACGGCAGTGCCCTCCCCGATATTGAGAAAATTATCCAAATCGCCAGTATTTTACACGTTTCCCTCGACGAACTGGTACTGGCTAAGGAACCCGCTGTCAGCCAGTCCAAGCTGGACCGGCTTATCGACGCCCATATCCAGCAAAACCAGCAGGAAAATCACTGGCGTTATCAGGAAATCAACAACGGCTGGGAATTTCTCGCCCGTTACTGGTGGATCATCCCCGCCCTCGGCGGCATTATTTGCGGCATTGTTGGCACCTTTAGATAAGGCTACTGCAGCTACCTAGCTAAAACATAAACGGCCTCCAGTACTCGGCAAAGTGCTGGAAGCCGTTTGTGCTTTCTAAAGACTAGCTGCTTACTGCTTTAAAGATACAAATACAACAACGTAGTAGCTAGCAGAGGTAGGACTGTGACAGGGGGGTGGGACGACGAACTAGATAATCTAGTTCTGTCCCACTCCCTGTCACGCTCCCACTCTCACTGATTCTCTAGAATTACCAGCCCCTGCTGGAGAACATCATCCGTCACCTTGACTGTTAAGAAGCGCTGTAAAGGAGTCTCACTGTGGCGATCCTTAAAGGCCAGTGGTTCTGCCGCCAGGATAACCACTGGCAGGTTATTTTCCGTCAGCATCACCTGACCAGGGCCCTGGTACTTACCCTTAGTGTGTTTCCCAGTCCGCCAGGTGTGGAGCTTAACTGTACCATGCTGATCGACTTTAAGCTGGTACTTGCCACCGGCGTCCGCCTCGACCGGAATTCCCGTGAACTTTTGCACCGGATACTGGTTTTTCTTACTCATTTCTTTTCTTCCACCTCGTCATCTGTATCCACTAACTTTAACAGTTGGTAAAAGTAGCCAGCCTGCATTGCCGTCGCCCAAGTTCCCCGTTGAACATCCTCCCCATCGATAATCAGGGACAGCAGGGCGTTTGCCACCCGCGCGTTGTTAATCAGCAGGGCTTGGCTCACAGTTAGCTCATTTAATTTAGGCTTGATATGAAAATGACGGAGCGTTTTCCGGTACTTATGGTCATACAACGGACTGGCCTTAAATTTGCGTACAAAATCCAGTAACTGCTGGTCGTACAACGGGTAGCCCGCCCGAACTAGCCCGTCCTCTGGTTGTGAAATGGTCCAAGCAACTTTCTTGCCCGCCATCTGTTGAAAATATTTTTCTTCACTTTGCCACTTCAAGCAGATCACCCTCTCCATTTTACATTAAGTGTACCGACTTCCTGGATGAATGTCACTCACCAACCTCGGGAAATTCATGTTACCATTAAGGTAAGACTTACTAATTGGAGGTAGTTTTATGGAAGAAAAAGCGATTACCGCAGAACAAATGCGTCATTACGACTCGTTTACCATTAATACCATCGGCGTTCCTTCCCTTGTTTTGATGGAACGGGCGGCATTGGCAGTCCGGGATGAAATTTTAAATGCCTACCCGCTCAACCTCGGCCACGTTGTGGTGGTTGCTGGCAGTGGCAACAATGGTGGTGACGGCTTAGACGTCGCCCGGCTCCTCCACATTGCGGGTGTCAAGGTCACCATCCTCAACGTTGGCAACCCGGATCATGCCTCAGAGGAGCACCGAGTACAAGACCATATCTGCCAATACTACCAGATTCCGCAAACTACCGACCTCGCAATTCTCGACCAGGCAACGCTGGTTGTCGACGCCCTTTTTGGTATCGGAATCGACCGGGTGGTAAAGGGGGATTACGCGGCCGCCATCGATGCCATCAACGCCAGTGACGCCGTAGTAATTGCCGTCGACATGCCATCCGGCATCAACACTGATACCGGCGAAGTAATGGGAACCGCCGTTAAGGCAGACGTTACAGTGACGTTTGCTTTCAATAAGGTCGGGCTCACGACTGACGCCGGGAAGGAGTACGCTGGCCGAGTTGCCATTGCTGATGATATGGGCACTTACGCCGTTGACGATTAAAATTACAAGGGGTGACCATTAATGATCCATAATCAAACAATTGATAACCAACTTAACCACCGAACGATTCGAGCGTTCAAAGACCAGCCATTAACCGCTGACCAGCTGCAGACTCTCTACGCCGCGGCCAGTCATACTTCAACCAGCATGTTCATGCAGCAGTTTAGCATTCTCCACTTAACCGACCCCCAGCTGCGGCAAGCTGTCCGGGAAATCTCTGGTCAGCCCTACGTCGGAGCCAATGGGGACCTGCTGATTTTTGTCGTCGACCTTTACCGCAACCAACAAATCCGCCACCAAATGGGCAATGACGATGGCCGACTCCACACCACCGATATCTTTATGCAGGCGGTAGAAGACACCGTCCTCGCCCTCCAAAACACCCTGGTCGCCGCAGAAAGTATGGGACTGGGTGGCGTAATCCTCGGCTCAATCAAGAATGATCCGGCCCGCCTGGTCAAAGTCCTGAAACTGCCGAAAATGACAATGCCCCTCTTGGGCTTACAAGTCGGAATTCCTGACCAGCAACCACAGCTCAAGCCCCGGTTGCCACTCGACTTCATAGCCTTTGACAACCACTACCCGACTGAGTTCGATGTTCACGACCTGGCCGATTACGACCACGACGTTCATCAGTATTACGACTTGCGGGATGCCAACCGCCGCGTCGATAGTTTCACTAACCAGATCAACGGTGCCAAACTCAACCTAGGTGACCCTGACAAGCGGGATGACCTCGCCCAGGTATTGCAGGAGCAAGGACTCGCTCTCGACTGGAAGCGGGCGGACTAACTTGAATTTAAACACAAAAAGGTGCTGATTAGTGGGCCAGCCAATGACCCGTTCGTCAACACCTCTTTTACTTACTTCAAATACTTAGCAGGGTCCGCTACAAAGTCAGCAACCTTAACGTCGACCGCATCCTTAGTCGCCGCGTTCTTCAGTTGGAATTGACCCTCACTGACTTCCCGGTCACCAAAAACGGCAAAGTACTTAGCGTTGCGGCGGAAGGCTTCCTTGATCTGCTTGCCGACCTTCACGCCACTGTAATCCTTGTCGGCAACAATTCCTTGTTGACGAACCTTGCTCAGAACCTCAAAGGCCAGGTTGTCACCCTGGTCATCAGCACTCGCCAAGAAGAGGTCGAGTTGGTCCTGTGGTGCGAAATCTGGGTTCTCCTGTTGCAGGAGGAGCATTAAGCGTTCAACCCCCATTCCGAAACCAATTCCCCCTTCTTCAGGGCCGCCAAGCTGGGAAATCAAACCGTTGTAACGACCACCGGCGCAAACCGTTGTGTAGCCGCCACCGAAGACTGGTGAGTCGGACATAATTTCAAAGATGGTGTGGTTGTAGTAGTCCAAGCCCCGCACCATGTTGGTATCAATCTCGTAGTCAATGCCTAGTTCCTTGAGCAGCTTTTGGACCTGGTCAAAGTAGCTTTGTGATTCATCGTCCAGGTAGTCCAGAATCGACGGCGCGTCTGCGACTAATTTCTGGTCACCCTCATCCTTACTGTCCAGGACCCGGAGCGGGTTCTTGTAAAGCCGTTCCTGCGAATCCGCGCTCAGTTCATCATAGTGGGGCTTGAGGTAGTTAATCAGCGCTTCCCGGTAGTCTTGACGGACCTGCTTGTCACCGAGCGTGTTAATAACCAGCTTGACGTTTGGCACCCCAAACTTCTTGAAGAGCGCCATCGCCATCGCAATGACTTCAACGTCAATCTGTGGTGATTCGTTGTTTAGTGCTTCAACCCCAATCTGGTGGAATTCACGCTGCCGACCGGACTGCGGCCGTTCGTAACGGAACATTGGTCCCATGTAGTAGACCTTGTACGGCTTTGGGTATTCCGGACCGTAGAGCTTGTTTTCCACGTAGGCCCGCACAACTCCGGCCGTCCCTTCTGGCCGCAGGGCAATGTGCCGGTCACCCTTATCGTGAAAATCATACATTTCCTTTTCCACGATATCGGAGGTGTCCCCCACGTTCCGCGCGAAGACACGGTAATCTTCAAACATCGGCGTCCGGATCCCCCGGTAGCCAAATTGGCGGAAGACTTCCCGGGCATTGGCTTCGACCTTTTCCCACAAGCCGGTAGTCCCTGGCAGCAGGTCCGCAGTTCCCTTTGGTTTTTGATAATCCATCGTTCAATTTCCCCTTTCATTAATAAAGCCCTCTAAGGCCATAGACCTTAGAGGGCGATTTTACTCACTGTCCCACCTCTATTTGCATCAGCCTCACAGCCAATGCCTCCAGAAGTTGTGCTAACTTCACGACGATAACGGGTCATCCGGAACCGGCTACTATTTTCCCCGGTTCAGCTCAGTAGAGGTGGCTTCACAACCACGGCTAGTTCTCAGCATTGCTAGTTCTCTGTCAAAATGTGGCTGCTTTTATTCTACTTCCAGTGCTTTTCAGTTCACCAGTGATTTTACCATAAGTCGTCGCGTTTGGGTATCACTATTTGCTGTCGTCACTGAGCCGGCGCAGCCGTAACAGGTAGGCAAAGACCCCGCCGAGGGTGACCGTCATCAGCAGGAAGACAGAAATAAAGAGCTCTTGGTAGTTCCCGTGATCAATCACAAAACCGCCGTAAAGGGGCCCGATTGCCCGCCCAATCGACATCATGATGTTAAGCAGACCCTGGTAGTGCCCAGCCTCGTTCACCGTTGTCAACTGGGCGATCCAAGCCGGCAGCCCCGCGAAACTGGCCATTTCGCCAATCGTCAAGAGAACAAAGTCAAGCACGAAGGCCCATAGGTTCCGAGCAAAGATCAAGAGGAGAAAGGAACTGGCAAAAATCAGAATACCGACCATAATCTGGCTGGATAAACGAACATAGGGGCTAAGTTTGTTCACCAATGGCTGGCCGACGATAATCAGCACCCCGTTAAGAGTCCACAGGAGGCTGTACGCGTAAAAAGGAATTCCCATATTCGTCATGTGCACAGCCATTACGCTCTCCCAGAGTGAGTAGCTGAGGTGGATCGTTACGAAGTTTAGGAGGATCAGCCAGATTAACACGAGGGCTTGCTGGTGGCTCCTAGAGGCCAACTTCTCCCGGGACCGTGGTGTTTTCGGCGGTAACGGGACCCGGACTTTGAGGGCAAATACGACCACCAGGGCCAGCAGGAAGTAAAAGACGGTGGCAACCGTAAAGACCAGCACGACGCTGATCGGCAGGAGAACCCCCACCGCCAACGTGCCAATTACGACCCCGACATTGAAGGCCATGTAAATATAGTTAAAGACGTAGCGCGAACTGTGATCGCTGACCAGGGAGCCGTAAGAATTAACGATGGTCATGTTAATACCATCCCCCAGGCTGTTCAGCATCATCAGGACCGCGAACCACGGCCAGCCGTGCGCAAAGATCAGAGTAAAGATCGCCACCGTTGAGATCGTTACCCCTAAGACCGCCGTATGGTACTGGTCCCAGTGGTCAAACAACCACCCACCCAGGTAGTTGCCGACCATCATGCAGATCGACATCAAAAGCATTACTACCCCTGCCGTCGTCAGACTTTCGTGGAGGTAGTTGTGCATGTACATTGTTGTCAACGGCCACAAAAAAGCAGCCCCAGTGTTGTTAAGCAAACTTGCGAGGGCTACCCATTTTAACTTAACCTGCCTCTGCTTTGTCATTTTTGATCTCAGCTTGACCTCCTTAGCGTTCGTGAACCATTTCTGATGATGGTACCCGAATCAGGGTATACGTTGCGGCATCACGGTTGGCACGCAATCCCAGGCCGTTAATAACGGTATTCTGGTAGCAAACCGTCATTGTCGCAGCAAAAGCGTGCCCGCTTTCCTGGTCCATCTTCTTCAGTTTCGCCTTGTTCCACGGCAAGGTACTAGCATCCAGCGTCACTAACCGTTGTCCATCAGAGACCGAGCCGAAGCGGGAATTAGTCGTATAACGATTTCCCTTCGCCCAGTAAGTGTACGAAACGACCGGGTGCTGGCCATTCTTGCTGCGGGAAGCGAGCACGTAGTAGTAGTCATTTCCCTGGTTGTGCAACTGCAGGTTGGCATACTGCATTGAAATCCTCGTTTCCTGCCGGTCGTTAATGGCAACCTGGCGGAAGAAGGTCAGGTGCAGCATCGCCCCAAGCCAAGCGAGGGCGATTACCACCAGGACGACGTACCGCCAAAACAGCTTCGGTGCAAACGCCTTTTTCGTTTTTGCAATCAACATCAGTTGTTGGACGCGAATATAGTGAATTACCCAGCAGAAAAAGGCAACTGCCAGGATCCACGACAGCCATCCCAACCAATTCCAAGTCATATCTACAACTCTCCATTCTATTTGCCAAGGTTATACCTTGATTATCACATAAATACTGCTCCATGTCCCGCTTATTGCCGCCGATTTTCTTAAATAAATTGGTGTTTCTTTTTGGTAACTCTCTAAACTGTGCTAAACTTAAAAATGGTATTTAACCAGTTTGTCTCACCAGTGGACGAATTAGTGAAAACGAATTTTAATTGACGACCTGATCAAATAAGGAGGAAAATGATTTCATGGATAATTTGAGTGAGTTAGCGCAAGAATTAATCAAATTTGAGCATGATAACGACTTAAACGATAATGAAGTTGCCTTCGGGAGCCATTTGTCAGTCGAACGAATTCATGACATTAAGTCATCAAATTCCGCAGCGACCTCTGAAGAAGCCGAATTGCTCCAACGGTTTATGCAAAGTAAATAAGCAGTAATAAAAAGGTGCGGGCCTACAATGACCCGCACCTTTTTATTACTGGCGGAAGGTAACTGGCAGGGTCGTCGACGGCACCTGGACGGTGGGCTGAGCGACCCGCTGCAATAGAGTCTTAATCAGGGCCGTCGCAAGCTCTGGAATTGGTTGGACAACCGTTGGCAATTGGGGAGCTACTTTCTGAACCAGCTGCGAACCGTCGTAACCGGTAATGAAGAAGTCCCTACCCATCCGGAGACCATGCGCACGGTAAACAGCGGCGATTTCGAGCGCTTGAATATCATTTGAGGCGACCACCCCATCATAAATTCCCGGGAAAGTAGTCGTAAAGTCAATGCTATCCAGTGCTAAGGGATCAAAACTCCGGTGCTCTTCTGTCAACCGGTCAACGGCCCCCTGAAGCCGGTTCAGCGTCGGTGACGCGGAGGTGTCCTCGTCCACGATCACCGCGATATGTCGGACAGCATGCTGGAGAAGGTAGTCAACCGCTAGTTTCCCGCCCCGGTAACTATCCGAAGCAACGATTGGAATATTATCCGCCAGGTAGCGGTCAAAGGAAACGATTGGCGCCGCAACCTGGTGGTATTCCTGAATATCAAGGTTGTGCGAACCGGAGATGATTCCGTCAACCTGGTTAGCCATCAGCATGCTCAAATACTCATGTTCAATTTCAGGATTTTCCGCTGAAGAAGCAATAATGGTCTTATAGCCCTGCTCAAACAGCTGCCGTTCCAACTCGTTTACCAGTTCAGCAAAGAAGGGGTTCGTTAGGTTAGGGAAAATCAAGCCAATGAACTTGGAAGGCTTGCCCTGCATTGCCCGGGCCAACGCGTTCGGCTGGTAATTCAGTTCCCGCATTGCCGCGTGTACCTTCTTGATGGTCTTGTCACTCAGCGAGCCATAATTGTTGATGACCCGTGAGACCGTTGTTACTGACACCCCAGCTAATTTAGCAACATCCTTTAACTTTGCTACCATTCTTCTACCTCACATCATATCAGATCTTAAAAGCTCTTATATTATATCCTAGTGTTCACCAAACAGAAATTGTTTCTCTCATTACGACCAAATTAACATATGTTTTTCTAAGCATTTAACAAAAACTGTCTGTCAGTTGATAAAGACGCATTAAACGGCCCTACTGGTTAAGATTATTAACGACTTCGTGGTTGTCAAAATATAAATATACTTATTTTACCTGCCGGATTCGATTGACGTTTTGCACCGAAAATGATAATTTTATAGATAGTGAAATCTTAATAACTTCTTAACTTTTTTATTTCAATTCTATAAAACGAGCAGGTGGTTCCAGCTTTTGGTTTGAACTATCGCGTTTTAAATGACAGGGGGAGCTAACGAACATGAAACAAGCAGAACTTAATAGTGCCACTCACTTTAAGATGTACAAGAGTGGCCGGAAGTGGGTTGTCGCCGGTTTAACCGCCGTTTCACTGCTGACCGCCACCGGAGCAATCGCTCACGCTGACGATAACGGTCAGGCAGCAACGCAGGCACCCGTGGCTAACGTCAACACCCAAAATACGACGACGGCCAACCAGACTAACAACAATCAACCAGCTAACAATAACCAAAGTGCTAATACCCAGCAAGCTAACGACCAAACGGCAACTACCAACACGCTGAATGTTCAGGCAGCTCCACAAGCGCAGGCGCTGACTGCTTCGGCTTACGCTGCACAAGCAAATACTGTTCAGCAGCCACAAAACCAAACAACGGACGTCAGCTCCCTCCACTTTAGCAATAATGCTCGTTGCCAACAATTCATTCAAAATGTTGCTCCAGGGGCTATTAATGGTTGGAACAAGTACCAAGTGCTTCCTTCAGTTACGGTTGCTCAAGCCATCCTCGAAAGTGGTTGGGGCCAAGCCGCTCCTGGCAACAACCTCTTCGGTATCAAGGGTTCTTACAACGGGCAGTCAATCCGGCTTCAAACTCGTGAAGTCTACAACGGCCGGAGCGTTTATATTTACGACAACTTCCGCGCCTACCCTAGCCTGAGCGAATCCGTTGAAGACCACGGACGCTTCCTGGCAGTCAACAGCCGGTATAACAACTTGCTTGGCGACACCAACTACATTTCCGTAACCAACAAGCTGCACCTCGACGGTTACGCAACCGACCCTAATTACGCCTACTCTTTGCAGAACCTGATTCGGACTTACAATTTGACACAGCTCGATTCAGTGGCCTTCTCTGGCAAGGTCGTTGTCAACAAACAGCAGAATGACAACTCCTCAAGCAGTTTTAGCAACAACACTAACTACTACACTGTTCAAAGTGGGGACACCCTTTCCGGCATTGCTAACCAGTTCTCAACTACGGTTAACACCCTGGCGCACCTGAATGACATTCAAAACGTCAACCAGATTTACGTTGGGCAGCGGCTCCTGGTTCGGCAGGCAACCAGCCAACCGGCAACGCCAAGTCAACCCGCTGCTAACAACCAGCAAAGTAATAATAGTCAAAGCAGCTACACTGTCCAGAGCGGGGATACCCTCTCCGGCATTGCGAGTCAGTTTGGCATGAGCTATTCACAATTAGCCCAGATTAATAACATTACTAACCCTAACCGGATCTATGTCGGACAGGTCCTGCAATTACGGACGGCGACTGTTAACCACCAGACAACGGCGCCAACTAACACTAATACTAGCTCCGCGGCAGCATCATACACCGTCCAAAGCGGGGACACCCTCTCCGGCATCGCGAGCCAGTTTGGTATGAGCTATTCACAATTAGCCCAGATTAATAACATTGCCAACCCTAACCGGATCTACGTTGGGCAAGTCCTGCGGGTCGGCGGTACACAGGCCAGCTCAGTTAACACTGTTAGTCAACCGCAACGCAGCAACACTAGCGCTGCTGGATCCTACACCGTTCAAAGTGGTGATACCCTTTCCGGGATTGCCAGCCGGCTCGGGGTTTCCTATGAGCAATTAGCCCAAAGCAACGGCATTGCTAACCCGAACCGGATTTACGTTGGACAGGTTCTGCGGGTCAACGGTCAAGCCACTAGCTACCAAGCTCCAGCAGCTGCATCCCACGGTGCTTACACCGTTCAAAGCGGGGACTCCTTATCAGCGATCGCGGCGCAGCACGGCCTTGACTGGCGGGCACTCGCTCAACGGAATAATTTGCAGGCCCCATACACCATTTATGTCGGCCAACAGTTGAGCCTCTAATTAAAAAAGTTACTACCGAAAAAGCAAAGGGTTATTATTGACCCTTTGCTTTTTTCGGTTTAAATATTAAAATTATAGTAATAATAATTTTGATATTCCGTGGCAAGATACAAATGGGGGAAGTCCAATGGTCAGTCAAACTTCTGGGGAACTAACGAATATTGAAAAAGCCAGCCAGCTCTTTAAAATCCTAGGCAATCCAAAACGGTTGCGGCTAATTTACCTGTTGATCCAGCATTCAATGAGTGTCTCTGAAATCAGCGAACGACTTCACTGGGAGCAGTCTGGTGTTTCCCACCAGTTGCAGATCCTGCGTAAACTTCACCTGGTCCAGCAGCACCGGCACGGCAAGGTCATCATCTACCAGTTGGAAAATCCCCAACTAATGACCCTGGTTGCCGATGTCTTGAGCCACGCTGACGAAATCATGAATAAACCAGCCACAGAAAAGTAACTGAGCGGCAGGGAGGAAAACTAAATTTCTTCTCTGCCGCTCGACTATTTTAAAGATATTAATGCTCCGCCAATTGCGCCAGACCGGCTTTGCAACGAGCAATAAATGGCATGAAATGGCCCAGCAGCCACTCTGCCTTACCCCTTGGCTTTGGGCCGTCTTAAATTAGTTTCAGCTGGAAGTCATCCGTACTTTGGATGTCCCTGACCTTTACAGTTGCCCCATCCTGTAACTGACTTTGCTTCAACCAAAAGCTCGGGTGCTGGTGACTATAAAAACGAAACTGGTAATACGGTGCTGCTAGCTGCACTACTCCCTGGCTACCATCAGAACAGTGAATTGTTTGCGTCCGCTCATTGGCGTGAAGATAAACGGTCGTCACTGCTATCACCTCCATGCCACCATTATAGCACTTATTTTGGTATACCTAAAAATAAAGTGATACTAATTTAAATTATTAGTCAAATCAACTAATAACGTCAAACAACCGCGGCTAAGTAGTCATCCTACCAAGCTGCGGTTGTTTACTTCTTAAATTAATCGGCTGCCAGAGCGTCAATCGGGTTCAGCTTAGCTGCGTGCCGGGCCGGCAATAGGGCAGCGATGAATGAAATTACTACGGCAACCACGATTGCAAAAATTACGTTCCCCACCGTAATCTGGACGATGTTGTACTTAATCAGGCCGTAAAGGGCGTGGTTGAGAAGCAAAGCTACCACCGCGACAATTCCCAAGGCCAGGATAGCCGAGAATAAACCGATAAAGATTGACTCGGAGGTAAACAGCCGCCGAATGTCTTTCTTCCGTTCACCCAGCGCCCGCAGGATACCGATTTCCTTCGTCCGTTCTGAAACCGACATATACATCGTAACAATAATCATCAGTGCGGAAACCAGGAGCGAAATCCCGGCAATAGCTGCAAGGATGGTGGAAGCAAGGTGGACATAGGTATTAACGGTCTTGAGAACCGAACCAACAGTAATTGCGCTTAGGATCCGCTCATTTTGGCCGTTGCGGAGGTTATTAATCCGGTTGGCCGTGCTTTCGACAGTCGCAAGATCCTTTGCATTAGCCACCGCAAAGTTCGGCCGGGTATCAGCATTATGCTGACGTAATAACCGTTGGAGGGTTGCGTAATTAATGGTTGTCCCAGCACTAGCACCCTCACTCAGACCAGCGACCTTTAGTGTCCCATCGATTGCGACCGGCGCTCCCTGCTTGTTTACCCAGTTAAAGCTGATTTTAATCTGCTTGCCAACCAGCTGACGGTAACTTCGCGGCCCGGTCAGCTGGATTGCCTGCTGCTTGGTCAAAACGATTTCGTTATTTCCAGGACGGTGCCCATGCTTGATTGAGCTTGCCGTAACCGACTTATTCCAGGTCGTCATGTTGGCCCCACTTTGCTGCAATTTGCCATAGTTAAGCCGGTAGCCGCCAATCATGTTCCCCTTTTGAACGCTGGTAACCCCAGCTACCTTTGCCAGCCGGTCCAGGTCTGCATTACTGATGACCATCGACTGGGGATCCGCTGACATATTCTGCATTAGGGCAGATTGAATCTGGTCCTGCGTCAGCCGCTTCCCCGTTGGATTCTTGAAAACAGTAATGGAACGCGGGTTAGTCAGCGAGTTAATCTGGTTTTGAATATAACCGTTGACCCCGTTTCCCAATCCGCTGAACAGGAGGACGGCAAAAATTCCAATTGCCGTTCCTAACATAATCAGCGAGTTGCGCCAGAAGTTGTACATCAGGTGTTTAAACGCCATCCGGTAACTAGCCATGGCCGGGAGCTGTTTGGGTTTGATGGTCGTGGGGTCCGCTGGGAGCGGGTAAGCAGGCCGCAACCGCTGGTCCCCATCAATCTTCCCGTCGGCGAGGTGAACAATCCGGGTACCGTGGTCCGCCACTTCTTGGGAATGGGTCACCGCAATCACCAGTTTGCCATCCTTGGCAATGTCATCCAAAAGGGTCAAGACTTCCTGGGTATTTTCCGAGTCTAAGGCCCCGGTTGGTTCGTCGGCAATGATAATTTGGGGATCACTCGCCAACGCCCGGGCGATTGCAACTCGTTGCTTTTGCCCCCCTGAAAGGTGATTGGGGTGCTTGTGGACCTGTTCGCTCAGGCCCACCTGATCCAGCAGTTTCAGTGCCCGGGCCCGCCGTTCTTCCTTGCTCAAGGTCGTCATATCAAGGGCAACGAGCACGTTATCCAGGACGGTCAGGTGGGAAATCAGGTTATAGGACTGGTAGATGTACCCCACCATGGCCCGCCGGTAATCATCAAGCTGCTTTTCCTTTTCGTGATCCAGCAGCTGACCATTGACCAACACCTGGCCCTCAAAATTCCGGTCCAAGCCGCCAATGATGTTCATCAAGGTCGATTTTCCCCCGCCGGATTCGCCCAGGATCGAAACGAACTCCCCCCGGGAAAACTGGAGGTCGATACCCTTGAGCACTGGAAATGCCTGCTTATCCAGGTAGTACGATTTCCGAATGTCGTGTAATTCTAAAAACGCCATTTCATTCTCCTTTTAGTTTAATGGCTTAATTATAGCAAAGTCGCCACCAGCCAGGGAATAGCCGGCATAATTCTTTCAGAGAAAAACAATATTTCCCGGGAAATATCACTTCTCCTGAACCATTTTCCCGTCCATTAGCTGGTAAATATGGTCGGCAAATTCCCGCAGACGCAGGTCATGGGTCACAACCACAATCGCCTTGTCATGGTTGCGGGCCATCTGTTTTAAGAGGCTTCCAACTACCTTAACCCGGTTGCTGTCAAGCGCCGCCGTTGGTTCATCCGCCAAGACGATTTCCGGGTCAGGATACAGGGCCCGGGCAATTGCCACCCGCTGGTTCTGGCCACCAGACATTTCATCAGGAAAATGGTTTCTGAGGTCAGCAATTCCCAATTCCGTCAATAACCGCTGAAATTCCACGGTCGATAAATTACCCGTCTTTTTTACTTTGCGAACCAGGGCAAACTGGTCGGCCACATTCAGGTACGGAAGCAGGTTGTACGATTGTAGGACAAAGCCGATTTTGTTCAGCCGCAGTTGGTCCCGCTCCTTGGATGTTAGCTTGCCTAGGCGCTTCCCTTCGACCGTTACGGTACCACTGGTCGGCGTCTGGAGTCCTCCAGCAATCGTTAAAAAGGTACTTTTCCCGGAGCCCGAGGGGCCCAAAATCAGACTTAGCTCCCCCCGGTCCGCCTGGAAGTTAATATTATCCAAAACCTGGACCCGGCCAATTCCTTCACCAAAGGTCTTACTGATGTTTGTTAACTCAATTACTGCCATCGTATCCCTCCTAGCCATTCAGCGCCCGCACTGGGTCAATTTTAAGAATCATCCGGACCGGCAAGAGTGCCCCCAGGACGCCTAGAATAATCAGTACAACCACCATTAGCGCAATCAGCGGCCAATCCAGTACCAGAGCAACGGTCGTCGGCATTAACCAGGTGGTCAGCAGGGTCAATAACAGGCCGCCGCAGATTCCCGCCGCCATGAGGATCACTGCCTGGTGGATCGTCGTTGCAATCAGGTAGCGGGCAGGAATCCCTTGGGCACGCAGGACGGCATAATTAGGCATTTTCTGCATCGTCAAAATGTACAGGAAGACCGCAATGATAATCAACGAGATGACCATCAAGAAGCCAATCATAAACGCAAAGGTGTTATTCTGGGCCGCATAACCAGGCAATTTCTGGATAAATTCCTGACTCGTGTACCGGGCCAAATTAGTGAAGCGCTCGCCACCCTCCAGCCGGTTGCTAATAATTCCGCTTGCCACTACCTGCGAGTTAACACCCCGCAGCGTTTTCCAGGTCGCAAGTCGGCCATAAATCACCGGGGCCACGTTTAGTTGTGCGTCCTTGGCAAAACCGACGATCCGGTAACGGTCGGCAGTCGAATTCAGCCGAACCTGATCTCCTAACCGGTAGCCCTTTGCCCGCAGGCTCTGGTCAACTACCAACTCATCAGCATGACGAGCGTGCCGTCCACTGACCAGGGGAATGTTTTTCTTGGCAATCGCCTGGTCTGGTTTTAGGCCAATAAACTGAGCACTTTGCTTATCAACCCCGCCAGCTGCCTTGGTAATAACGACGGGAGCCTGACCGACCAGCGACTCATGCTCATTAAGCCGCTGACCGCCTAGCTGATCCTTGGTAATCAGTGACTGACTCAGATTGTCATTGGCATTTTTATTCAGGAAAACGGTCTGGGTATGCCAGGTAGTAATTGCCGCCTTATTTTCATTTGCAAGCCCGATCATCATGCCCATCAGGACAAACATCAGGTAGCTAATCATTACAATCATCGCAACGATCAGCCCGTAGCGGACCTTTTCATGTTTAATTTCGCGTAATGCTAAGAACATCTAATCACCTCCGTGCTAGTAACGCGGTCAATGCCGCGGCTAACCGCTGGACCGCCTGTGAACTATCCTGAGGCTGCCAGAGGGCCTCCTTAATCGTCTCATGTACTAATACCATTACTGCCCACTCCGTCGCGCTGGTAGGCCTTAACCGGGGCACCGCCTGGGTATGCAGCAGCGCTTCGTTGACGGCGTAGTGGCGTTGAATCAGCTCATAATACGGACTAGCAGTCACCTGCTCCAGAAATGCCGTCACCTGGGCAACATACTCCTCGGCCGTCAAAAGCCGGTGTGTCCGAATGCTGTCATCGTGGAGGTCATTCATCGCAAATTGGTACAGGTAGCGGTAAGCAGCAGTTAAGTCAGTAAAATACCTATAAAAGGCCCCCCGCGCAATCTGGGCATTTTTGACAATTCGCGCCACCTGGGCGTCGGCTAGGTCATGGTTACTAAATTCTTCTAAAAGGGCCTGGCGAACTAAGGCCTGCTTACTCTGGGGTAAATTTTCAAACGTTTGACTTGGCATAATTTTTCCTTTCCGTGACACCATGTCACTCGATTGATTATCAATTAGTATAGGCTCTAAGTGACACGGTGTCAACTTTGCTGCATAAAAAATCCCGGGGAATTTCCCGGGAAATAACTTGTAATCGCTTATGCTTCCTCACCGGCCAGCTTAACAACGGCCTTAGATACATTCTTAATCCGGCCGTTAACGAAGTCGTCAACTTCCTTAACGTCAAATTCGTGGGAAAGCAATGGCAGGACATCAACCTTGCCAGAAGCCATCAGTGCAATGGAGTCTTCGAAGCAGTAAGGGTTAATGAAAGCACCCTGGATCTTCAGTTGCTTTTGGAAGACTTCGTAACTGTTGATGGAGAACTTGTCATCAGGGTTGCCGACACCGAACATGGAAACCTGACCACCCCGAGCAGCAGCTTCAACAGCCTGTTCCTGGGTCTCTGGCCGACCAACGGCTTCGATAACGATGTCGTATTCGTTAGTTGGAATCTGTTCACCCTTAGCAGTATTAATGGTCTTGGCACCGAAACGGTCGTGGTTGAGCTTCAGCTTTTCGTCATTACGACCGCTCAGCGTTACTTCGCTTACCCCGTAGGCTTGCAAAGTCTGGACAAACAATTGGCCCATGAAGCCATCACCGATTACCAGTGCCTTCTGGTATGGGTGGATTTCCAACAGGTCAACACCGTGAACGGCACATGACAATGGTTCCGTAACGGCCGCAGCCTTCAGGGAAACACTGTCTGGAATAGCGTAAACAACCTTTGCAGGGGCAGTGAAGTAGTCTTCGAAGCCCCCATCGCGGGTCACACCTACGGCAGAAAGGTTTTCACACATTTCAGGACGGGAAGTCCGGCAGTACTTGCATTCACCACAGTAGATGTTCGGGTCAACCGTTACCCGGTCACCGACCTTAACGTTCTTAACTTCAGAACCAACCTTGGCAACGACCCCAGAGTTTTCGTGGCCCAAAACAATCGGTGGGACCGCGCTGGCAGAACCTGGCAGACCTGCATACAGGGCGTGGTCAGTTCCACAAATTCCGGCGTAAGCGGTGTGAACCAGAACTTCATCCGGCTTAACTTCTGGCGTTTCCACGTCCTGGACTTCGAGCTGCTTAATTCCAGTTAAAACAAGTGCTTTCATAATCAATTCTCCTTAGATGTAATAACTAAATCTGCCCTATTATAGTGAAAATAATCACTACTTGTCAAACGTTTATCAAGTGGAACGTTTTACCTAACAAAGCGGCCATCCTTAAATTTTTTCTAAATTTATTTCCCCCGCCCTCCGGCATTTTTTGCAACCGTTTACTTTGGTTACCAGCCGCCAACTTCTTTTTCAGCAGGCCCGTTTTCAAGGCCCAAAAAGCCGTTAAGACGGCGATTTTCCGTTGAAATGTAATATTTTTTATGCTACCCTAACAAAGTATTCGAATTAAGTTAATTTTGGTTACCAAATCAAGTTAACAAAACAAGGAGAAAGGTGGATTTGGCGTGGACAACACAAAAAATCAACGTAAAAAGCATCACTTGATTGAGTATGCTAACGGTAAGTCACTTGAAGAAATTAACGGGACCGTTGAAGTCCCTCACGGTAAGGGCTTCTGGCGAACACTCTTCGCTTACTCTGGCCCTGGTGCCCTCGTCGCTGTTGGTTACATGGATCCTGGTAACTGGTCAACTTCCATTACCGGTGGTCAAAGTTTCCAATATACCCTGATGACTACTATCTTGATTTCAAGTTTGATTGCGATGTTGCTACAATACATGGCGGCTAAACTCGGAATCGTGAGCCAAATGGACCTTGCCCAGGCAACACGGGCACGGACCGGTAAAGCATTAGGGATCGTATTATGGATTATGACCGAGCTGGCCATTATGGCGACCGATATTGCGGAAGTTATCGGGGCGGCGATTGCGCTGAACCTGCTCTTCCACATTCCATTGATTCCGTCAGTGTTCATCACTGTTCTGGATGTCCTGGTACTGTTGCTGCTGACCAAGATTGGTTTCCGGAAGATCGAGGCCATCGTTGCCTGCCTGATTCTGGTAATCCTGTTTGTCTTCGCCTACCAGGTAGCTTTGTCGAACCCAAACTGGGGTGGCGTCTTCATGGGCTTGTTGCCGTCAGCAAAGGCCATCGCCCAGCACCCCGAAGTCGGTGGGATTACTCCTTTGACCGGGACCCTGGGGATTATCGGGGCTACGGTGATGCCGCACAACCTCTACCTCCACTCAGCAATTTCACAGACCCGGAAGATTGACCATGACGATCTTGATAGTATTCGGCAGACCGTCCGCTTTACGACTTGGGACTCCAACATCCAATTATCACTAGCATTTATCGTTAACTCATTACTGTTAATCATGGGGGTTGCAGTCTTCAAGACTGGGGCTGTCCAGGATAGTTCCTTCTTCGGTCTGTATGACGCCTTGAACAACACTTCAATGCTATCCAACCCGGTCCTGATTGCGGTTGCTAAGTCCGGTGTCCTCTCGACCCTGTTCGCGGTCGCCCTGCTAGCATCTGGGCAAAACTCAACCATTACCGGGACCCTGACCGGGCAGGTCATCATGGAAGGGTTCGTCCACATGAAGATGCCTCTTTGGGCCCGGCGGCTGGTAACCCGGATTATCTCGGTTATCCCTGTTTTAGCCTGCGTTGCCATGACGTCTGGTGAAAACACCATCCAGCAACACACGGCCCTGAACCTGTTGATGGAAAACTCGCAGGTCTTCCTGGCCTTTGCCCTCCCATTCTCAATGCTGCCGCTGCTGATGATGACTAACAGCGAGGTCGAAATGGGTGAATTTAAGAACCGGCTCTGGGTCAAGATCTGTGGTTGGATTTCCGTTATCGCCCTGACTTTCTTGAACCTCTACAACCTGCCATCCACTTACGAAGGCTTTGGCATCTGGTCCAAGGGACTCTCTGACGTGCTCGCCTACATTACGATTATTGCCATCCTGGTCCTGCTGCTTTGGACTTGTATCGAACTGTACCGCGGTGACAAGCGCTTTGCCGCGGAAGGACGGGGCTTTGGTCAAAAGGAAGCCGCAATGGAAGGCGCCAAGACGAAAGAGAACGACTAAATTTAACGCAAGAATGTCACAACTCGTTCACACAATTTTCAACTTTGGCGAGTATCTTATAGACAATCCCAAATTCATATAATCTCCCAAAGTAAATAATGATCTGAAACGGCCACCCGCACGCAGCGGATGACCGTTTTAGTTTTACCGCTTGCCAGCAATGAACAATGTTATAATATAGACTTGAGTATTAACACACCACTAACAAGTAACACCGAAGTTCTTTTACAACTTCCTAAATGAGGTGAAGACATTGAATAACAACGAAGAACGACCAAGCCGGGTGCAGCTTTATGACTCCCGAACTAAGAAACGGGGAACCGGCAAATTAAAAAGCAGTAAGGGCCACCACCCGCAAAAGCCGGGCCGGGGCAAGAAAATTTTTAAAATCCTCCTGGCAATTTTGCTAACGATCCTGCTGGTAATGATTATTATTTTCATTGTCAAACAGCACAACCCAATTAAGACCAACACCAACAATGACCAATCCGTTTCGACCAGTTCGAAGCGGTCAAGCAGTCACCGGCACCGCCACTCGTCAAGCTCCAGCAGCGATGACGATGATACAGGCACGACTGGCACCAGCAATACCTACTCTTACTCGATTCCAACTGGGCAAACCGGCAACCAGCAAACGCCAACCAACCAGGGTCAAGGACAGGGACAACAGAATAATAATGCTGGTCAGCAGCAAGGCAGCCAACAACAGGGCGGCCAAGGCTCCGGCAACCAAACTCCGCAAGCCCCTAGTGGCAACTCTACTGGTAGCACCCCTGCTGACACCGGTACTCAGCGCTAATAATTTAACTTTTTTGAAAAAGGACTTGCCAAAGTCAAAATGGGTGTTATAATTCTAGTCAATCAAAAGGAAATGCAAACAACCACTGCTTAACCAGGGAATTGCGACCTTGACTGGAAGCCGCATTGAGTCGACAGTTGCTTGTACCACCTTGTTAGATTACCGGCCGAAATAAGGCTGGTCGGGTCGTGTCCGTTAACACACCATAGAGAGAGCTGAATTTAGTTCTGAACATGGGTGGAACCACGCTAACTATTGTTAATTAACGTCCCAAGTGCACTACTGCTGTGCACTTGGGACGTTTTTAATTTATTTTACCAAAAGGAGAGATTTATATGGCACAGATTGCAGTTATGTCTGTTGATGGATCAGTCAAGAAGATTGATCGCGACTCAGAAGAAGGTTTACAAGCACTACGGAAGTTAGCTTCCCTGTTGCTGAAGGATTCCTTACACCAAGAATTTAAGGGAATCCGCTTGGGTGAAAGTGTTGCTGATGAAAATGGTTTCCACGTTGATTCCGACAAGGACGAGCAACAAGTCTCTGCTGACGAGTTATCAGCATTGCAAGACGCATTACTGGCTAAGGCCAAGAATGCCAAGGTTGAATTTGTCGAAGTTGACCTGGATGATGCCCTGGCAGAAGTCAAGGACGACCCTTACTCCAGCGAACTGATCAAGGAAGCTGCTAAGGACGGCAAGGTTGCAATGTACCAAGTTGGTGACGTCAAGGCCGTTGCTGACGACGACATCCTACTTTACGGTGACGCCATCAAGCACCTCAAGCTCTTATCCGTTGCCGGCGCCTACTGGAAGGGTATGTCATCCAACCCAATGCTCCAACGGATTTACGGGACCGTCTTTTTCAACAAGGAAGCCCTGGACGAAGATATGAAAAAGCGTCAGGAAGCCCGTGAACACGACCACCGGGTGATCGGTAACCAACTCGACCTCTTCTTCGTTGATCCAAAGGTCGGCGCCGGTTTACCATACTGGATGCCGAAGGGTGCAACTATTCGCCGGACGATTGAACGTTACATCATCGACCGGGAAGTTGCCGATGGTTATGAACACGTCTACACCCCAGTACTGATGAACCTGGACGCCTACAAGACCTCTGGTCACTGGGAACACTACCGGGACGACATGTTCCCGCCAATGGACATGGGTGACGGCGAAATGCTGGAAATCCGGCCAATGAACTGCCCAAGCCACATTCAAATTTACAAGCACCACATCCGTTCCTACCGTGACCTGCCAATGCGGATTGCCGAACTCGGGATGATGCACCGTTACGAAAAGTCTGGTGCCCTGTCAGGTCTGCAACGGGTTCGTGAAATGACCCTGAACGACGGCCACACTTTCGTTGCTGTTGACCAGATCCGGGACGAATTCGCTAAGATTCTGAACTTGATTATGGACGTCTACAAGGACTTCGACATCACCGATTACAGCTTCCGCCTGTCCCTGCGTGACCCGAAGAACAAGGAAAAGTACTACGGGAATGACGAAATGTGGGATGAATCTCAAAAGCTGCTGAAGGCCGCCATGGATGACCTGAACCTCGACTACTACGAAGCCGAAGGGGAAGCCGCCTTCTACGGTCCAAAGCTGGATATCCAAACTAAGACGGCCCTTGGAAACGACGAAACGATGTCCACCATCCAACTGGACTTCATGCAACCAGACCGCTTCGGCCTGTCCTATGTTGGTAAGGATGGTAAGGAACACATGCCTGTCATGATCCACCGTGGAATCGTTGGTACCATGGAACGGTTCGTTGCCTACCTGACTGAAATTTACAAGGGTGCTTTCCCAACCTGGTTAGCCCCAGAACAAGTCCACATCATCCCAGTTAGCGAAGAAAAGCACGGCGACTACGCTCAGAAGCTGGCTGACAAGATGAAGGCCGCCCAAATCCGGGTAGTGGTTGACGACCGGAACGAAAAGATGGGTTACAAGATTCGTGAAGCCCAGACCCAGAAGGTTCCATACACGCTGGTTGTCGGTGACGATGAAGTCAAGAACAACGCTGTTTCTGTTCGGAAGTACGGTGAGGATGCTCAAAACAGCATGAGCCAGGACGACTTCATGAACGAAATTCTTGCTGACATCGCCTCCTACTCACGGAAAAATTAGTGAAGAACTCTCCCAATAACGTTTAATAACTGCACTGTGCCTGCCCGGCTGACCCCACGGCTGGGCAGGGCCATATAAATACTCATTAACCTCCAAATTAATGATGTAAGGCACCCGTCAGATGTACTGTCTGGCGGGTGTCCTTTTTATTATCAATATTTTTTCTCATCTTTTTTTAATTTTTCTCTTGATTTTGCCATAATAGGGTGCTATCCTACAAACAATCAATTATTACAAAAGACGTTGATCGAGAACGAGGGCACGAACCGGTAGCAGAGAGCTGGTGGGTGGTGCGAACCAGCAGATGGACCGTGCGCTTCAATCACTCGGGAGTCGTATGTCGAACGAAGAATCAAGTAGAGCGTACTGGTAGCACCCATTATCGTGCCGGCTAATTGCCGTTTACGGACGGCAGTTGGTTAAGGCGGTTTAATAGCCGTAAAGAAAGGTGGTACCACGCTCAGAGCGTCCTTTTCAGTTCCTACTTATAGGAGCCGGGAAGGACGCTTTTTTATTTCTTCGTCAATCTTAAAGGTGGTGATGGTCATGGCAGACAGCGACATTAGCAACATTCAAATCCAACAACAATTAATCCATGCGCAAAAAAATAAATATTTATGTCGTAGTTAACGATTAGCCCGTTCCAGATCGGGCGAAAGGTAACGGCGGCAAACGTTCAAGGAGGAAATTACAATGACTGAACAACACGTTACCTTAAACCAACAACAAGAAGCATTCGCCCAGGCCCTCGCAAAGGCCTACCAAAGTAAGGAACCGCTCCAGATGGCTGACTGGCAGGGTGTCGTGACCGATGACGATACCGCCTACGCCGTCCAGGACCGCTTCGTCGCCCTCAAGAAACTCCCGACCGGCGGCTACAAGGTTTCCCTAACCTCCAAGCAGACCCAGGACATGTTTGATTCCGACAGTCCCCTCTACGGGCAGCAAGTCGACTCCCACTTTCTGCCTGCCCCAGCCCACTTATCACTAAAGGAACAGACAATGGACCCCCTGCTCGAAGTCGAGCTTGGCTTCCGGGCCACTGAAGACCTGCTGGCGACCGATAGTTTGGACGACCTCCTCCATAAGACCACCGTGTGTGGGACCGTCGAATTGCCGGACAGCCGCTTTGCCGACTGGTTCCCCGACCTCGACAAGTTCAGCGTGATGAGTGACTGCGCGGTCAGCGGATTCGTCGTTTATGGTGAAGAACGCCCAAGCGCTGAAGTCTTCCCAACCGTTGCGGACGCCGCCAACGTCAACGTGACCCTCTACCATGACGGCAAGGAAGAAGCCACCGGCAGCTCCAGTGAAGTGCTCGGCAACCCGTTCGAATCCCTCGCCTGGCTGGTCAAGAAACTCGCCGCCCAGGGAAAGGTTTTCCGGGCCGGCCAGCTAGTTTCCTCCGGGACCTTCCTCCTGCCGCCGCACCTGACCGCGGGCAAGTGGGAAGCCAAGTTTGACCACGGTTTCGGTAACGTCACGGTTAACGTCGTCGACTAATTAAGCACACATACGAAAGGGAGTTTTATTATGACAAGAAAAGTAGCAGTAGTTGGAATGGGCCACGTCGGCGCCACAGTCGCACATTACCTCGTCGCCGGTGGTTTTACAGATGATTTAGCACTCTATGACACAAATGAAGCCAAGGTGCAGGCCGACGCCCTCGACCTCCGGGACGCCATGGCAAACCTGCCCTTCCACACCAACCTGACGGTAAACGACGATTCTCAACTGGCAGACTGTGACGTGGTCGTCTCCGCCCTCGGTAAATCTAAGTTAGTCGACACCCCCGACCACGACCGCTTTGCCGAATTTAAATTCACCCGCACCCAAGTGCCGTTGGTCGCCAAGAAGCTGGTCGATAATGGTTTCCACGGCAAACTGGTCGATGTCACAAACCCCTGTGACGTCATCACCTCGATGTACCAAAAATTAACTGGCCTACCAAAGGAGCACGTCATGGGAACCGGGACCCTGCTGGACTCTGCTCGGATGCGGGCCCGGGTCGGGGAAGCCCTCAAAGTCGACTCCCGCTCGGTCGACGGCTTTAACCTCGGTGAACACGGGAATTCCCAGTTCACTGCCTGGTCCACCGTCCGGGTTCTCGGCAAGCCTCTGTTAGAACTGGTCAAGGAACGGGACTTAGACCTCGCCGACTTAGAAGAACGGGCCCGCCAAGGCGGCTACCTGGTTTACCAGGGAAAGAAGTACACCAACTACGGGGTGGCAACCGCCGCGGTTCGTTTAACCAATGCCCTCCTCAGTGACTCACGAACCGTTATGCCGGTTTCCAACTACCGGGCCGAATACGGCACCTACCTTTCCTACCCGGCAGTGGTCGGTCGCGACGGGGTCGTCGAGCAGTTGCAGCTCGACTTAACCGCGGAAGAGCAGGAAAAGCTCGCTACCTCCGCTAAGTACATCAAGGAACGCTTGCAGGCGGAAGAAGAACGGGCCGCCCAGGCAGAATAAACGCTTGGCACTTTAGTGAAGTATGACCAACCATAAAACATAGATTAGGATAATTTTTAATTTATGGCTTGCAAAATTAAAGCTCTAATGATATTCTAATAAACATCAAGTACACGAAAGGAGAAAGATCAATGTTAATGTTAGTATTTGCTAATCAATTGCAACAATCTTCCTCCTCAGCCTCTAGCTCTATTCGAGGCTGAGTGGTTTTAGTGTACCTAAAATAGAACGGTTTAATAAATTACCGGGTTCACTTAATCATTTGGCAATTTCCAGATGGTTACGGGTGGACCCGGTTTTATTATGCCGATTTTGAATTGGAGGAATGGTGATGAATAATCAACCAACAGAAGAACTAAAACGGTCGTTAGGTTTTTGGTCGGCAATTTCGATTGTCGTGGGGACAATTATTGGTTCAGGAATCTTCTTCAAGCAGGGTTCTGTCCTTGATAGTGCCGGTTCATCAACTCTCGCCATTGCTGCCTGGGTATTTGGGGGAATTATTACCCTAACTGGTGGGTTAACCATCGCCGAAATTGGGGCGCAAATGCCATACACCGGTGGCCTTTACGTCTATATTGAAAATCTCTACGGCCGGATTCTCGGTTTCCTTGCCGGCTGGATGCAGATAATCATCTACGGCCCCGCAATCATCGCTTCGGTTGCCGGGTTTATGAGTATCTTAATGGCCAACTTCTTTGGTCTTGGTACCGCGTGGCGGATTCCACTGGCCGTCATCACTGTTCTGGCAATCGGTGTGATGAACCTTTTCGAAAACAAGGTCGGAGCAATCTTTGCCATCATTACAACGGCGGGGAAGATGATCCCGATCGCAGCAATCATTATCTTCGGTCTCCTCTTTGGTAACCAGCACGCCTTCGGTCAAACCGTTACCGAAGTTCAACACGCTACTGGGGGCTTCGGTGTCGCAGTTTTAGCCACCCTCTTCGGTTACGATGGTTGGATCCTAATCGCTAACCTTGGTGGTGAAATGAAGAACCCACAAAAGTTGTTACCAAGGGCAATTATCTTGGGAATTACCGCTGTCCTAATAATCTACACGTTAATTACTATCGGAATCCTCAAGTTCCTGCCAGCTAACTTAATCCACCGTCTGGGTGAAAACGCTACTGCCTACTTAGCAACTAAAGCCTTTGGCGCGATTGGTGGGAAGCTTCTCTCGGCCGGGATTATCATCTCGATGATGGGAACCCTGAACGGGAAAATGATTACCTTCCCACGGATTGTTTACGCAATGGCACGCCGGGGCGACCTGCCATTCTCGCGTTTTCTATCGTTTGTTACGCCCAAGGGGAAGTCGCCCGTCATTGCCACATTGTTCATTGTGGCCCTCGCAACGGTGATGATGTTCTTCTTCGATCCTGACCACCTCTCGGATCTCTGTGTCTTCACTGTTTACTGCTTCTACCTGTTAGCATTTTTTGGGATCTTTATTCTAAGAAAGAAAAATAAGGAGAACCGTCCCTTCAGCACCCCTCTTTACCCGCTTGTCCCAATCATTGCGATTGCCGGTGGAATCTTCGTCCTGGTCAGCGAACTGTTCAACGATCCGGCCGGTGTCCTGCTCTTCATCGGAATCGTCATCGTTGGCCTTCCCATCTTCTACGCTGTTAAACGAATGGATGCCAAGCGGATGTAAAAAAGTGCCTTTACTGCGCGCTGAAAGACGAACGCCGTAAATTTGCTGCCTGCCAGCCGATTTGCGGTGTTTTTTTAACTACTTCCTCGTAAATGCCGAACATTCAGCAACGATTTTTAAAATGACGATTGATTTTTAACTATTTTCTTTGTATTATCAAAGCAAAGTTAAACAATATTTGCAATTTCATTTGTATTGTTCGCATTTAGGAGGTTATCATGCACTGGTTTACAGACATTATGGCGGCGCTCGGCGTTGTCCTTAACGGGATTCCCCAGGGGATTATGGCGATGGGCCTTGGTTTTGCCGTTTTTCCCACCACGTTTTCATTTCTCTTAGTCTCCGGGATTAACCTTGCTTTTAATTCCGTCGCCACGGTTTCGTTCCAGGCCGAGTCGCTTGCGTTGACCGGCAATTTGGGGAAGAACACCCGCGAGTATACCTCGATCATTTTTGGTGGCTCGATCATCATGCTGATTATCGGGCTCACCGGGACGCTGACCAGGATCGTGCAGGTGTTTGGCAACCATATCATCACCGCTATGATGGCCGGCGTCGGCATCATGCTGGCGAAAATCGCCCTCAACATGAGCAAGGGCCACGGCTGGACTGGCTGGGTCTCCATTGCGGTCGCCGTCATGACCTACTTGATTTCCAAGGACCTGGTCTGGACAATTTGCCTGTCCGTTATTCTATCAAGCCTCTTTGCAGTCTTCGTTGAACATTACCAAAACGAGTTGCCCCAGAACGTCACCATCCGTCGGTTCATTTTTACCAAGCCGCTCTTCAACCTGCGAATTCTGCGGGGTGCACTAGGCCTGGCCTGCTTAAATATCGGTGCTAACCTCTCATACGGTTTGATCACCGGGCAAATGACCGGGATTAAGCCCAACCCCGTCAACCTGAACCTCTTGACCTCTTCCCAAGCCTTGGCCGACATGGGAACCAGCCTGCTCGGCGGTGCCCCGGTCGAAACAATCATCTCTGCGACGGCGAGCGCCCCAGAACCAGTGATTGCCGGAGTCCTAATGATGCTGATCATGGCCGTGATCCTGTTCGTCGGCTGGCTGCCCAAGATTGGGAAGTACGTCCCCAGCAGCTCCATCGCCGGCTTTTTGCTGGTCCTCGGCCTCTTTGTAACTTTTCCGGAAAATGCCGCCACTGCCCTAACCGGCCATGAACAGCTGACTGCCGCGACCACGCTGGTGATTACCGCCCTCGTTGATCCCTTCACCGGTTTACTGGCCGGTGGGGCAATGAAGTTTGTCCTGCCACTGCTTGGCCTTTAATTTAAGGAGGGTTCACCATGACTAACTATTACCAATTAAACCTCGGTCCCCTGACGCGCGAACTGCCGATTATCCCCATTAGTGCCGACACGGCCATCGCTTCGTTTGTCCTCCTTGGAGATGACAAATTGTCCCGCACCGCCGCCGACATGCTTAGACCCCAGTTGCCAGCACAGTTTGACTACATCGTGACGGTGGAAAGCAAGGGCATTCCCTTCGCCCACGACCTCAGCCTCGCCACACGACATCCCCGTTCCTTCGTTATCCGCAAATCAATCAAGGGCTACATGCGCGAACCGCTAGAGCAGGACGTTAATTCAATTACGACTAAGCAGAAGCAGGAATTGGTCCTCGACGGTCAGGACGCCCAGCAACTTCAAGGAAAGAAAGTCCTGCTCGTTGACGACGTGATTAGCACCGGCAGCTCCATTCACTCGGCTGCTACCCTGCTAGAAAAGGCTGGTAGCCACGTTGTCGGCAAGGTCGCCATCCTCGCTGAGGGGGACGCCGCCAAGCGCGACGACATCATTTTCCTTGCTAAGCTGCCGCTCTTCAAACCCGACGGTACTATCAAGGCCTAAGTATTTTCCAGCAGAATAAATTCTTAATAAAAAAATCGTCACCCGTGGTGGCGATTTTTTATTACTATCCTTTCCATCCCTACTTGCACTGGCCCTTTAAAGACATAATAACCAGCACTGCACTATTAAGCAGAAAGATGGTCATCAATGGGTAGAAAAGCCAATTACTGCTGATTCTGTCGTCAAGCCAAATTCCACCCCAGATCAGGATAAAGTTTAATCCTGAACAGGCCCGAACAATTACTTGGGCGTTTAACTTCACTAAATATTCCTCCAAATTTACCATAATATTTCAGGCGTCCTGCCGCCTGAATCGCGAAAGCGCGTGCTCACTTGCTAGATTGTGGCAAGGCCAGAAAAACAACCAGCCCGACGGCAAACAGCACTGCTAAGGACGCTATCCCGATCGTCGACTTCCCCGTTAGCTGGGTGACCAGGCCGACAACGAGCGGCCCTAGGATTGCCGAAAACTTACCTAAAATATTGTAAAAGCCGAAAAATTCGCTGCTTGCTTCCTTCGGGATAAGCTGACCAAAGTAGGACCGGCTCAAAGCCTGCAACCCGCCTTGACTGGTACCGATTAAGATTGCCAGGAACCAGAAATCAAACAAGCTATCGAGCTTCAAGGCATATAAACAAATAAACAAGTAAACGCAAATCCCAGTCAGGACGGCAGCCCGACTGGACGTCCGCCGGGCCAGCCAGCCATACAGGAGGGAAAACGGAAAGGCAATTAGCTGGACTACCAATAAGACAATCATCAGCGTGGTAGTGTCAACTCCCATGTCCTTCCCAATCGCGGTTGCCATCGTGAAAATGGTATCGACCCCGTCAATGTAAAAGAAGTAGGCGACCAAAAACCAGGAAACCCGGCGGTACTGTTTAATGTGCCGGAAGGTCATCACCAGCCGCCGCAGACTATCGGTCAGGGGGTTGCGTACCGCCGTCACACTATAAAGCTGGTGCCCGTGACGAAGCAGGGGCCAGGCGAAAATAATCCACCAGACCGCGGCAACGATAAAGCTAAACTGGGCCACGCCATAGCTGGACAGCAAACCACCAAAGCCGTTGCTCAACTGGGCCGCGAGAAAAATAACAAAGGCCGCGACCCCACCAAGGTAGCCCATCCCGTAACCGGTCGCGGATACCAGGTCCATCTGCCGGTCATCCGCCACGTCGGTCAGAAAACTATCATAAAAGAGGTTCCCACCGGAATAGCCGATGACGCTCAACACGTATATCCCCAACAGGACCTGCCATTGCTGCGGTGGCACGACGGCAAGGGCGAAGGTCAAAAGAATCCCGGTCCAGGTAAACAGGTTCAGCCAGCGGCGCTTAAACCGCGGATAGTCGGCGAGGGCGCCCAAGAGTGGTGCTAACAGCGAGATCACCAGCGTACCCAAACTATTAGCGTAGCCCCAGAGTGCCGTGGAATCTGCCGCCGAAACCCCGGCATCCCGTGCGACAGCCTTAAAATAAACCGGCAGGACCGCAGTGACGACTAAAATTCCGTAACCCGAATTGGCCCAATCATAAAAAATCCATTGCCATTGTTGCTTTGTAAACTTCACACTGATCCTCATTTCCTAATAATTTCTTGAATTGCCTGCCCAGCGGTTGGTACCGGGTAGTGCAAGCCGAGCAGCTGGGCAAAGGTTGGCCCCTCGTCAACCAGGTGGGCGCCCTCAACGGTGACGCCCGGCTTAATATCGGGCCCAGCAAAAATCGCTGTTGTGTAGTAGTTTGCCTGGTCGGGACCGTAGCCGTGAACCCCCCGGTAGCGGTCAGGCATCCCCAAAGAAGTTGGATCCACTGTTTCCACAACCGCGGGCCGGTTGACCTCGTCGGTAAAGTAATAGCCTGGCTTGGCTTCCACCAGGAAGGCACAACGCGGGTCGGCACCCCGCTTAACTGCTTCGGCGCCGTCATAGATGCGTTCGACCCCCTCAGCGCGGGCAATAATTTGCTTAACGGCGCCCCGGTCAACATCCCCGCGGACATAAACGTAGGTCTCACCATCACAGGTTTTCGCCGTCACCCGCCAGTTATTGCGGTAGGTACTTTCCCCTGCGACCGGGCTCAGCCAGCCCTGCTTAGCAAAGAGCATGTTGAGGTGAATCATCTTTTGTACGTTGATCTGGTAGTGGTCACCGAGGACGACAAAGTTAGTATCGGCAAAGGTCCCGGCATCCTTGGTGGCCCGAATCAGCCGGGCCACCCGGCCGTCTAACCGCTGCAAGGCCGCCTTGGCTTCAGCTGACCGTACTCCATAGCGGTGCCGCATACTATCCATATCAACCAGGTGGATGAGGGTCAGGTCCGGCTGCTTGTTCTTCAGGGTATCGACCGCGCAGGCCGTGATAAAGTCGTCGAGCCAGGGCTGCTTGATCCCCCGCCGGAGCTTGCCATAGCGGTGGTTCATCTGGAACAGGAACCAGGGTGAACTGGCCTTCAGCGAAACTAACACCTGGTTAGTCCAAATCCGGTTGGGGAAGATTTCTGCCAGGTTATAGTCGATCTTGCTCCCCGCGGTAACGGGCCATAGGAAGGCCGCGGTCGTTAACCCCGCCTGCCGGGCAACATCATAGAGCGGTACAGACTTAATGTCCTTACGGTACCAGTACCAGTCCGGTGACTGCCGCCGCGGCTGGAGCTTGGTATTATTGACAATCCCGTGCACCGCAGGATACTGCCCAGTAATGATCGAGGTGTGGGACGGGTAGGTCAATGTTGGAAAAATCCCCTGGACCCGTTTCACCCAGGCCCCCTGGTCAATCAGGGCCGCCAGGTTCGGCGTCAGCTCACGGAGCTCATTCAAGTCGCGAAAGCCCATGGAATCAAGTGAAATTACCACTAATTTATGCTGCGTCATGTTACTACTCCCTTTTTCTGCTATTAACCCATTGTAAAATAAACCAGCGCTAAATGAAAAATTTTTCTGGAACGGTCCGCGACTTTTCGCTAGGGCTAGTAACCGCCAAGAACGGTGGGTTGGAAGATCGTCAGGCCATCATTGACCGGATGCAGACCAGCAATGGGCTAAGCTAAAGCTCGTCAAGTCCATTGCCGAAGAGGTTGGGGGTAACGACAACTAAAAAAATGGTCGTTTGACGCTTTCCAGATGGAATGAACGTCAAGCGGCCATTTTAACTTACTCTGCTAATTTACCAACTACCGGCAAACCATCCAGCACTTTCTTTCCGTGGGGTGAGAGGTTGATCAAGACCTTGGTTAAATCTTGCCCAGCCTGGTTGCCGTGGTGCCGGCCGCCTTTCCAGGCTTCCTTACCAGAAACGTCATAGACGACCCCTTCAATTGCAACATAAGCAGGCTGTCCGTTCTGTCCGTCATACTTGCTGAGTTCTTCTTTAGTAAAAGTTTTGGTCATAAGCGCTCTCCTTTCTATTATTAATATTATATAATATTAATCGGTAAAGCGGTAACAATATGAACAGTCTTAAAACAAACTTACGGTTCGGTCCCCCAATTTGCTACAATGAGGTTAACCATCTTAAACCGTGAGGAATTACCATGCAGCAACTATCAAACCGTCATTTGAATACCATTACGACCGTCTTCGTTCTCATTGCCTTCATGCTCGGCTGTAACGAATTCATGGTGGTCGGCAACCTGACCCTGATTGCCCACACTTACCATGAATCACTCCCCCACATTGCGGGACTCATTTCACTGTTTGCCTGGACCTACGCCCTGATGACGCCGGTGGTAACCCTCTATACCAACCGCTTCAATAAGTACCGGCTCCTGCTGGTGCTGATGCTGATTTTCCTTAGCGGGACCCTCATCAGTTCCTTTGCGCCGAACTATCCCTGCTTCCTCATTTCCCGGGTCGTCACCGCTTCGGTCGCCGGAATTTTAGAGTCGCTAATCCAAGCCATCGTCTACCAACTCGCCCCTAACCAGAAGAAACGGTCAGCGATGACCGCACTGGTATATACCGGTTTTAGCATCGCCACCGTCCTGGGATTGCCGCTAGGAACGCTGATTGCTGACCTTTGGAACTGGCAGGCCGCCTTTATTATGGTCGCGGTCGTTACTGCCATTTCCACCGTCCTGGCCGCGATCCTGGTGCCCCGGAAGCTCGCCATCCCCGCTAGTGGAATGCGAGACCAGCTAACCCTTCTCAGGGATAAGAACATTTGGCTGGGGATTGGCTTCGTCACTTGTGCGGCCGCTACTTTATACGGTTACTACACTTATATTCGGCCGTTAATTCGGCAAACACTGGGCTTTAGTACCACCATGCTCAGCGCAATCCTAATGCTCCTCGGTGGAATTGACGTCATCAGCAGCCTCCTTTCCGGCCGACTCGGGGCCAAAAATGGAATGCGGCGGCTCCACGGTGTTTACCTTGCCATCCTCTTCCTGCTCGCACTTTTCAGTACCGCCATGCGGACACCGGCGACTGGAATCCTGGTGCTCAGCCTGCTGGGGCTGCTGATTCCCCTCTTTAGCTCACCAATCCAGCTCTATTTTTTAAACATTACCAGCAGCAAGTACCCGACCGGAGTCATGCTGGCGTCATCACTAAGCCCCGTCTTTTATAATATCGGAATTACCACCAGCTCCCTCACCGCGGCCACGACCCTCCGCCACTTTGGGCTGGCAAATCTGGGCTGGAATTCCTTTGCCTACGCCCTGATTACCCTGCTCCTCCTGGTCCTGATTAACCGCCGGACCACACAAGCCGGCCAGCGCTGATGGTCATTTTACCATTCCTTAATTTCTGGTTCACACTTATGACAAAAAGTAAGGGTATCCTTATTTGTGAGAAAGAAGGTGGACACAGTAGGGGTTATTTTTCGACTGGTCAAGCGCCTCGCCTGGTGGATCCTCATCCTGGGAGTTGGCTGGTACTACTTTAGTAACCAGCAGTTCCAGCAGGCAGCTAACCAGCGACTGTGGCAGGCCCGCGAACGGGTTGCCCAGCTGGTTACTGGTACTAAGACAACCAACAGCGGTGAAACTGGCAACCAATCCAGCAGCAAGGCTGCCGGGGCCGACCAGGTGCCAACTAACGGCCGCTGGCCTAGCCAAGAAGCAACCGTGTTCGTAAATACCGGCAATACCACTTTAGACAACGCGACGAACGCGGCCATTCAGAGTTGGAACCAAACGGGAGCCTTCCGCTTCCGAACCACTACGGACCAGCAGCAGGCAGACATTGTCGTCAAAAAGATGGACGATAACAACACTAGTGCAGCGGGCCTGACGGAAGCATCGACCAACCCGGTTACCGGGAGAATGGTTCACGCGGACGTATACCTCAACCAGCACTACCTGCTCAACCCGCTCTATGGTTACTCTAGCCAGCGGATCGTGAACACGGCAGAGCACGAACTCGGCCACGCCATTGGACTTGACCACACCAATAACGTCTCGGTAACGCAGCCGCGACTTGGGCACAGTGCTCGAGCCGCGGTTTTTACATTGTTCCACATGAAACATAAAAGCAGGAGCGCCGCGAATATCTATTCCAGCGCCCCTGCTTTCCGTCTTTTTACGAAAAAGGAGGTTATTCAGTTACTTTTTCTGCCAATTGAGCAGCGTAGTCAATCCCCTTTGCGTCCATGTAATCAGTAATTTGCTTAATCGTGATGAATGGAACGTGAACCCGTTGGGCTAATTCAAAGAGGCTATCACGGCGGGCCATCGTACCATCTTCTTTCAAGACCTCAATGATGACCGCTACTGGTTCCTTGCCAGCCAAGTATGCTAAGTCAACGGACGCTTCGGTGTGGCCAGTCCGGTCACGCAGGCCGTGTTCCTGGGCATACAGTGGTTGAATGTGTCCCGGGTGGTTAAAGTCACTTGCCTGCGCATCAGGCTTGGCAATTTGTCGAATTGTTGCAGCACGGTCAAAGGCAGACACGCCGGTAGTTACCCCCGTCGCCTCGTAGGTCCCGTCCGCGGTGACCATGAATGGAGTTTGGTTCGGGTCGGTGCTGTGTTCGACCATCGGGACGAAGCCTAAACGGTGGGCAATCTTCTCGGTCACGGGAACACACATCAATCCGTTAGCTTCGTTCAGCATTTCGTAAACGGTCGCGGCATCGATACCGTCGCCGAGTGCAACCAGGTCTCCCTCATTTTCCCGACTTTCATCATCGGCCAGGATAATGTAGCCGCCATTCTTCAATTGGGTCAGCGCGTCTTCAACAGTTGAGAATTCATTTTGCATGGGTTAACTTCTCCTTTATTCTCTCTAGTGACAGTGCAACAACATTCGAATGTGTCATTATAATAACGAACAAATAGGTTTAAATCAACCCGTTTTAAAATAAAATACGAATATTAATCTTGAATATATTTGTAAAACAATTTAAAACCGAATTAAATCCTTATCCTATATTATTGTATACTATTTTATATAAAATAGTATACAATAATCAAAAGCTGTGATAAATTAGAATGCAGAAAGGAGCGGATGCCAAATGGCACAGATTAATATTAAAATCGATGATCAGCTAAAGGATGACGTAAGCCGTATTTTCAACGAAATGGGGCTCGATATTACTACCGGGATCAAAATTTACCTCAAGCGGGTTCAACAGGACCAGCGGATTCCGTTTGAATTAACTAGTCACCACAGTTTTGACGCGAAAAAAGTTGCCCAGCAATACCAGGCTGGTGATCAAGCAACGGTCAATAACCTAAACAGTCTCTTCAAAGAGCTGAATAAGACGTCGCACACCGCCAGCATCGGTGGTCAGATCCTGGATGGGCATCCAGCTCAGGACGAGGGCAACGGTATCGGCCAAAACATCTTAAACAAGCGCTAATTACCAGTCGACTTTTATACTTACAGAACGCGAAGGCCACCAGAGCTCGGTTTTACCGAACCTTGGTGGCCTTCGTGTTTTTATCGCAATGCTTAGCTACGCATCAATTTCTGGGGCCTGATCTAATTCAGCCTGCAGCATCCAAATTTTCTTTTCAATCGCGGTCTTAAAGCCAATGAAAATATCTTGGGTGGAGTAATCTTTCTCGGTGTCGGACACTTCAATCCCGTGCTGGTATAAAGCGGCTAGGTAACGGTAGCCGTCTACCAGGTGGGCTAACCGCTCTGGAGTAGTCTTGTCAAAGTTGCCCGGCCAATCTTTAATCTTTGTGTTAGCGGCCATTTCCGCAAGCGTCGAGAACGGGTGCCCATCAAGGGCCAGCAGCCGTTCAGAAATAACATCCAATTGGTCATTGATTTCATCCATAAGGTCATCCATTAACGGGTGCAACTTCAAGAAATTGGTACCCCGCATGTACCAATGGGTCTGGTGGATCACCATCGCCATCTGGCTAAGGTCGGCAACAAGCTGGTTCAACGTCTCTTTGGTAGCAGTGTACTTCATATTAGCGTCTCCTTTCCCATTTCCCAAATTATAACCGAAATAAGAATGCGCTTTCAATTAATCTGCCTGTAAAAAACCGCCAAGCTGACCTTAATAGATCAACCTGGCGGGATTTGCGAATTAAGTTGGGCTAGCTGGATTCGAACCAGCGCATGACGGTACCAAAAACCGTTGCCTTACCGCTTGGCTATAGCCCAATCAAGTGACCCGTGCGGGATTTGAACCCACGATACCAGCGTGAAAGGCTGGTGTCTTAACCACTTGACTAACGGGTCATTTGCAATGCTAGTTAATTTTAGCAAGGCTCCGCGCAAAAGGCAAGGATTTTTTATCAATAGGACCGGCGGCTAATCAAGCTGCCATAGCTATGCCGCTGTCCAGCTAGCTGCTGCGCCCGGTTTTCCGCTAGGATCCAGTAGTCAACCTCATGAGCAGCCAGCAACGGCCGGTAATTCTGCGGATCCCGCTGCCGGTATTCCTGCCCCTGCCGGTCGAGTTCCTGCTCATAGATCCGTTGACAGTCGGCGACGGTTGCCGCTCGTGCTAAGTAACGTTGGTAGTCACTGCCCATCCGCTTACTCCTTACCCTGCAAAAAAGTTGTGACGGTCTGTAAAATCTCAGCGAGCTTCGGCCCCTCCAGGAGGTGACCTTCTCCCGGCATGAGGTAGAGCTTGCTCTGTGGCAAAATCACGTTGTACTTGCGCGCCGCCTCTGGGGAAACGACCTGGTCATCCTCACCGTGAATAATGAGGGTCGGGCCGGCAAAGTGCTGGGCCGTTTCGTAAATCGGCAGCAACTGGGCAGTCCGGAAATACTGACCACTGACCGGCTGGCCGTGAACCGGCACCGTCAGCGGAATCTGGTTCGGGTCGTACTTGCTTCCCTGACATTCCCCCTTGAGGGCATCGTCCTTGAGCGTTGCCGCGGGGGCCAGCAAGACGAGCTTGGCAATTACGTCACGGTAGTAGCCAGCCAGCATCGAAGCCACCACACCACCCTGGGAATGTCCCACCAGGTCAATTTCCTTGGCGCCGAGCGTGGTCCGGGCATAGTCAATGATTGCCATCCCGTCCAGCAGCTCACTCAGCACCGTCATCTCAGCAAAATTGCCGTCACTTTCCCCGCAGCCGGCAAAATCAAAGCGCAGGGTCGGAATACCAGCGTCATTTAACGCGTGCGACAAATCATAGAGCAGTTTCCCCTGGTAATTGCCCCGGTCGCCCCTAAAGCCGTGCATTAAAATTGCTACATGGTCATTGTGGAGGGTCGTCGTTCCCTCCAGGAGGCCACGGAGGGTGCGGCCTTCCCGCTTGATTTCAACTTCCATACTATTCTCCTCTTTATTCCAAACGTTGCTGCTGTTATTTTAGCCCATTTTAAGTTGAGAAAACAATCATCCGCCCCGGAATCGTCAAGCGTGCCGGAGCGGATGATTAATCCTATTTAGCTATTAGGTAGCCCTTGGCCTTGAGTAATTCAGCGAGTTCAATCGCCCCGCCAGCGGCCCCCCGGGCGGTGTTGTGGGACAGGCCAATAAACTTCCAGTCAAAGAGCTTGTCTGACCGGAGGCGGCCAATGGAAATCCCCATCCCGTGCTCAAAGTTGACGTCGTAGCGGACCTGGGGCCGGAAGTCGTCGTCCAGATACTGGATAAACTGCTTAGGCGCGCTCGGCAAATCCAGCCGTTGTGGCTCGCCACTGTAGTCTTCTAGCGCCTTGATCAGTTCTTCCTTCGTCGGGTTCTGCTTGAAGTTAACGAAGGCTGCGACCGTGTGTCCGTACAGAACCGGCACCCGGAGACACTGACTCGTAATCACCGGTGATTCGGCCGGGACAATCGCCTTTTTCTCATCATCAACGTGGCCCCAAATCTTGAGGGGTTCGTCCTCAGACTTCTTCTCCTCACCCGGAATATACGGAATTACGTTCCCCTGAATTTCCGGGGCGCCCTCTAAGGTCTTGCCGGCTCCAGAAATTGCCTGGTAGGTGCAGGCCAGGACCTGGGTTGGCTCAAACTGCTTCCATGCGGCCAGTGCTGGGGTGTAGCTCTGGATGGAACAGTTCGGCTTAACTGCTACGAAACCACGCTGGGTGCCGAGCCGTTCGCGCTGGTACTTGATTACCTCCGTGTGGTCCGGGTTGATCTCTGGAACCACCATCGGCACGTCCGGCGTCCACCGGTGGGCACTGTTGTTGGAAACGACTGGCGTTTCGTGCTTAGCATACTCGTCTTCTAGCTGGCGAATAGCGTCCTTATCCATATGAACAGCGGAAAAGGCAAAGTCGACTTGGGAAGCAACCGTAGCAACGTCCTCTGCGTCCAAGATCGTCAGGTCCTTGACCCCTTCTGGAATCGGCGTCTCCCCCATCTTCCAGCGATCCTTAACGGCGTCCCCGTACTTTTGCCCAGCACTGTGCTTGCTGGCTGCCACCACTGTTACCTTGAACCAGGGGTGGTTCGCCAATAACGTCACAAACCGTTGGCCGACCATTCCAGTCGCGCCAATCACACCAACCTTTAATTGCTCACCCATTTGCAAAAATCCTCCGCATCTATTTTCATTAGTTTTTAATTAACTTCTAATATACTCTTGTTAGGTGGAAGATTCCAGAAGATTACTTACAAAAAATCCAGCAACGGCTAATTTTGCTGCTGGATTTCAGTTGACTAGTACCAGGCCGGCTTATCACCATCAGTGTGGGGCTTGTTCACCCCTAAATCCTTGCGGGCGTACTTGGCGGGAGCCGCGATGATGGCCGCCACCAAAGTACCGATCGACTTCCGCGAAACCTCGGTTCCCTTGAAAGCCTCACCCCGTTCGGTCGTTTCGTACTCCACCTCGTCCTTATTGGTCAACCAGGCCGGGCGAATAATCGTGTAGTCCAGGTCAGAGGCGGAAATTACATCCGCGGCCTTCCGGTAAGTTCCCAGGTAGCTGTCTTCCTGGCCGCCACCCAGCATTTCGTTGTTCCACTCGCCAAACTTGCCCGGGACCTCGTCATAAATCCCAATCGAAGAAATCCAGACGAGCTGCTTGACCCCATTCTCATCCATCGCCGCCACAGTGTTCTTCGCCTGCTGTTCAATCTCCGGATTCCGTAAGTTAGCGTATACCACGTCCGCTTGCGCCACAGCTGCATCTAGGCTCGCGGGATCCAGGGTATCACCCTTAATAACGGTTTCCCGTGCTTCATCCGTGACGGTCAGGTGTTGCGGATGGCGGGTGAAGAGCAGCAGGTGGTCATCCGTTTCGTCCAGCAGGGCCGTAATTGCGTGGCCCGCGATTTGTCCAGTCGCACCAAGAATCAAAACTTGTTTCGTCATTTTTTCTTCCTCCTATTTCTTTAGTACACTTTCAGTATAGCTGGGTTACACCTTATTAAAAGTAAGCACTTTTGGGTAAGCAGGTTACCCCGGAGTAAGAATTGTAAGCGCTGTGCCGCCGCGCGCAATTTAAATTAATTTGCCCTATAATGGCAGTAGAAACAATCCAGTGAGGAGGGGCAAAATGAAAATCGTAATTGCCGACTACGCGGGGTCAATGATGCCCAGCCACAAACTAGAAAAGCAGGTCTTATCAGCTGGGCTGCCAGGCTGTCAAATTTGTACCTATACCTACCACGATGACCAGCGGGCCGACTTTCTCCAGCTCGTCCACGATGCTGATGCACTGCTGACCGCCTTTATCAAAATCGACGAGGAGGTCCTGGTGGCGGCGCCCCGGCTTAAAGTGGTCTCAATCAACGCTACCGGCTACGACAATGTGGACCTGGCAGCGGCCCGCCGCCACGGGGTTGCCGTTTGTCCTGTCGGTGAATACTGCACGGCGGACGTAGCGGAGTTCACCATTACAACAATGCTGGCCCTGGTCCGCAATCTCAAGGCATATCTAACCGACGTCGATGTTCACCAGCAGTGGCGCTACGACTATGCCCAGCCTAATCGGCGCCTTAGTAATCTGACCCTGGGAATTTTTGGTCTGGGAAAGATCGGCCGGGCAGTGGCAACCCGGGCCGCAGCGCTGGGAATGCAGGTGCTGGCGGTGGACCCTTTTATCAGTCGGAAGGACTACGCCAAGGTGGCTGACCGGGTCCAGTTGATTCCCGCGGCCACCCTCTTCCAGCAGGCCGACATTATTAGCAACCACATGAACCTCAACGATAGCAACTACCACTTTTTCACTGCTGACCGGTTTAAGCAGATGGTCAAGCACCCCTACTTTATTAACATGGCCCGGGGGGCTGAAGTGGACGAACCCGCCCTGGTGGCTGCCCTCGACAGTGGACAGCTAAAGGGTGCGGCGCTTGACGTACTGGCGACTGAATTCCCCGACCTGGCCACTAACCCCCTAGTTGGCCGTGAAAACGTCCTGGTCACCCCACACGCAGCCTTTTACAGCAGTGACTCCCTAACTGCTTTACAGAGAATTTCCTGTCAAAACATTGTCGAGTACCTCACCGGCCACCCCGAAAAGGTCTTTAAACTCGTTGTTAATCCAAAGGAGGATTCACATGACTATCCCAACTAAAATGTATAATACCGGTGCCGACTACGCCCTCTCCATCATCGGTGGAAAGTGGAAACCGGTGATTCTGTACCTCCTCGCCGGCCACCCGCGGCGAACCGGCGAACTCGTCAAGCAACTGGGAACTTCCCACAAAGTCCTGAGCGACCAGTTGCGGGAGCTGGCCGACGCTGGGATTGTCAGCCGCAAGAGCTTCAACACGATGCCGCCCCACGTCGAATACCAGCTGACCGCGGAGGGCGAAAACCTCTACGCCGCCCTTCGCTACCTCAACTACTGGGGTGAACAAAAGGCGGCGACTAGTTCCACGGTGAAAATTATGTGTACCAACCAGATGAAGTCTGCCGGTGATGATGGCCTCTGCGTAATTACCAAACAGCACCTCCACCATTGGAAGCAGGAAATTGTTCATCAGAAATAAGTTTCATGTGAAACAGCAAAATAGCTAATGATAGTGATATAAGTTAAGCGTCCCCAATCGGCCAAAAACCGATTGGGGACGCTTAAATTGTTTTTCTTAAGGTTGTTTTTAGCTTACGATGTCGGGCGAATTCCCAAAATCAGGGAAACAATCAGCACCAGAATCACCGCACCAATGATGGAAGGGATAATTGCCATTCCAGCGAGTTGCGGACCCCATGCACCGAGGATTGCTTCCCCGAGGGCCGACCCAACCAGACCAGCAATGATGTTGCTAATCAGTCCCATCGATCCGCCCCGTTTGGTAATTGCTCCTGCTACCAGACCAATCAGTCCACCAACAATTAGCGCCCAGAGCCAACTCATTAAATCCCCTCCTTGTCTTTCTTGTTCGTCAGGTTATCCTTAATGTCTTGAACCTTGTCCTTAGCTTTGCCAAATACCTTTTGGGCCTTGCCAGCCGTTTCTTCTTGGCGGTCGCCAGTTACTTTTCCTTTGACCTCTTTGAACTTACCAGCAGCTTGATCCTTTAATCCGTGTTTATCTGTAGCCATTGTGACCAACCTTTCTATCTTAACGATTACTGCGGCATCCTGATACCGGCCTTTCTTCCGGTGTCCGAAGGTACTTGCTGATATATTAAGTCTAACAGCTGTTAAGAAGGCTCACAATTGATTTGGGGCTGGCTTACGTCTTCCTTAATCAAATTATGCGATTGTTATAAAAGCAATCGCCACCGCTTTACTTAGCCGAACCTGACAGGAATTGGTCCGCGCAAGCCAAAGCCTTCCCACCGTAAACGGTAGAAGGCCCACCACCCATCATGATGGCAACGTTGATTGTTTCGACGATCTCGTCCCGGGTCGCGCCCAGCTTAATCGCCCCTTTGACGTGCTGAACAATGCAGCCCTCGCACCGGATTGCAACTGCGATGCCGAGTGCTTCCAGGGCCTTTGTCTTACTATCCAACGCCCCTGCCTTGATTGCCTCTTCATGAACACCGAGAAATGCCTTTCCGGTTGCGCCGGTGCTGGCAAAGAGGTTCTTGTTGTTTGCCATTACTTCATTCAGTTCTTGCTTGTAATCTGTCATGTCAATCTTCCTTTCATTCATTAACACTTGCCCACTTATCGTCAATGATACATCTTAGAAAGCGCTTTCTCAAGTAGCGTTAAAATAAGGGTTCAGAACCCGGCTACGGCCACTTCTGAACCCCTGTTTTGCTTTTCTATAAATTGCCTACTGCAAAGAATCCCAAGCTGTCAGTTCAACTGGCTGCTGAGCGGCTAAGTCTTGGAGGTCCTTACTCAGGTACTTCTTGTTGATGACGGCCTCGTAGGTATACTCCTCGAACCAATCCTGGGTCATCACAAAGTAGCCGTTGTCACCGTTATCCTTGCCCCAGCTGTTTTCAATTTTCCAGCGGGTCGGCTGGTCATTTACCAGGTCAAAACCGGTCAGGGTCATGGCGTGGGAAACCATTGCCTGCCGCGATTCCAGCCGGTCCTTCTTGTCCATGGTAAAGTCGACTCCCAATAATTCCTCGCGGTGGAAGAGCTTGGCGTCCATCAGCCCCCGCTTCCGGTCCATCTGCTGGAGAACATCATTGCCGACCCAGACAGTTTCCCCGGCCTTCAGCTGCTTGATCGCGGCTTCCTGCAGGTCTGCGAATGGAACGTTGACGAACTTAATCGGCACCCCGCCGACAACGCTATCCTGACTCGGCATGGAGTAAACCCGCTGGTAGTCGTGATCGGGTGCATTGGTAACGACCACGTAGTCGTTGAAGTTGGTATCAAAGTACTGGTGATAGAAGTCGAGCGGCGTCAAGTCCAGTACCTGGTGGAACTTCTTGTCGTCATCACGGAATTCCAGGTCAAACTTAACCGGTGGTTCACCGAAGGCATAGGCAGCGACCTTGTACACGTCAGCCATCATTCGTTCCCGGGCCTTAGCCAGTTCATCCTCGCTATCCCCATGGCTGACCATCCGCCGCAATTCCAACGCGTCCTTGCGCATCAGGTAGTTCATTACTTCGGCCACATCACTGGTGTCCTTGGTGTTGTGGGTGTCCGGCATCACGTATTCCGGAACGACCCCGTACTTTTCAATAATCGAAGCCGCGTTAGCCCACTGACCACCGTCATTTAGGGCGAAGTTAAGGTAAAAGTCGACCAGCCGGTCATGGAGCGGCCGATCCGCGGTCGCAATCACCTTTTGGAAGAACATATTGGCCCGTTCGATCCGGTCCCAGAAGAACAGGTAGTTCTGGGAAAGTTCAAAGTCCTTGAAGTGGTACTTCGTGGCGAACTTGTGCCGGAGCGTGTTCAGGGCCGCAAATGACCAGCAGCGCCCACTGTGCCGTTGGTTGCTGGGCTTCCCGGTTTTGATTTCGTACGAAAATGCCCGGTGGAGCCGTTCGCTGGCCGCCGGGTCCTCACTGGCGTTCTTAATCCCGTTCTTTTGAATGGCCCGGGCGATGACGGCAGCGTCCCGTCGGTGGTGAAAGGCCTGTTGATATTCTTTAACCATCTTGGCCGTTAGTTCTTGTTCAGACATAATCTGCCTCCTCAAATTCGTTGATTATTTCTATCTTAGCACTTTCGAGGAATTTGCAGTGCTAAAAAGGCTGGCCGCGAGTTCTCCCGCTACCAGCCCCAACACATTAATTTTCTTCTTTTAACTTTCGCTTGACCATCGCGGGGTCAGCCTTGCCTGGATTTAACTCCACGAGCTTGCCCGAACCGCTGTAAATAATCCACTCCGCCAGGTTGACGATGTGGTCCCCGGCCCGTTCCAGGTAACGGATCACCGACAGATAGGTGCCGTAACTCTTAACGTCCTCCCGTGACTTGACCAGGGCGTCCATGATCGCGGCCTGCTGCTGGACGTAGATTAAGTCGACCTGCAGGTCCTCGTTGGCAACCTCGTAGGCCTTTTGTTCATCGGTATAGACGTAGGCGTCCATCACCTTTTCCAGCATCTGGCGGACAATCATCATCATTTTTTCGATCTGCCGCTCGACTTGCTCGTCATCGTCGGCCGCGCTGAGGCGAATGCCAGCCCGGGCGATGTGGGCTGCGTAATCCCCCAGCCGTTCGACGTCCGAACTGGCCTTTAAAATAGAAATAATCTTGCGGAAGTCCGTCGCTACCGGCTGTTGGAGGGCCATCAGTTTGAGGGCCTGCTTTTCCAGCTGGATTTCCTCATCGTTCAGCTGGTGGTCGGTGTCCAGTACCTGCTGGGCCAACTGGGCATCCTTCTCGGTAAAGGCCTTGGTCGCCTGGTAAATCTGTTCGCTAGCGTCAATTCCCATCTCCATAAAGCGGCCGCGCAGCCGTTTTAATTCATCATCAAAGATTGCTCCCATGGTCTTCCTCCTAACCAAACTTACCGCTGAGGTAGTCTGCCGTTTGCTCTTCCTGCGGGTTCATGAAAATTTGCGAAGTCGGGCCGAATTCGACCAGCCGGCCCTGGTGCATGAAGGCTGTCCAATCCGCCGACCGCGACGCCTGCTGCATGTTGTGGGTCACCATGATAATGGTAAACTGCTCCTTTAATTGTACTAGGGTATCCTCGATTTGCGAAGTCGAAACCGGGTCGAGGGCACTGGTCGGCTCGTCCATCAAGATGATTTCTGGCCGAACCGCCAACGTCCGCGCGATACAGAGCCGCTGCTGCTGGCCCCCGGAAAGTGCCAGTGCGCTCTCCTTTAGCTGGTCTTTGACTTCATCCCACAAGGCGGCCTGACGAAGACTTTCTTCTACCCGCTGGTCCAGCACCTGGCGGTCACGCTCCCCCGCTAACCGCAGGCCATAGATGACGTCCTCGTAAATTGACAGTGGAAAGGGGGTCGGCTGTTGAAAAACCATCCCGATTTGCTGCCGAACCCGGTAGACGTTGACGTCCGGCTGGTTGATGTTGAAACCGTGAAAATTAATCATCCCGGTCACGGTGGCGAGATCATCGTTCATCCGGTTAAGGCTCCGCAGGACCGTCGACTTTCCCGATCCTGACGCGCCAATCATTGCCGTGATCTGGCGGGCCGGAAACTTCAGTGACACGTCCTGGACCACCCGTTTGTCGCCGTAAGCGACGTGGAGGTCTTTGACTTCTAGTGCGATTTGTTCTGTCATTTTATCCCATCCTTACTTTGCCAGTCGCCGCTTAATCAGGTAGCCAACCAAGCGGGCGAGTAAATTGAACGCTAAGATCGTAATAATCAAGACCGCCGCGGACCCATTAGAAACGGCCCGGGCGTCGGGAACCAAGCCTTCGCTGTTGACCTTCCAAATGTGGACCGCCAGGGTTTCCGCCGGGCGCAACGGGTTGAGGAAGCTGGTCGGACTGAAGGGGTTCCAATCGGTGTAGCTAATCGCTGGGGAACTCTGCCCCGCGGTGTAAATCAAGGCCGCCGCTTCCCCAAAAATCCGCCCGGCACTCAGTATGGCCCCGGTGATAATGCCAGACAGGGCCGCCGGCAAGACAATCTTGGTGGTCACCCGCCACTTCGACATCCCCAGTCCCAAGCCGGCCTGGCGTTGCAACTGCGGCACCTGCTGCAAAGCGTCCTCGCAGGACCGCGTTAACAGGGGCAGGTTCAAAATGGTTAGCGCCAGAGCTCCCGCTAGCAGGGAAAAGTCCAGGCCAAACTGGAGCACGAAGACCAGGTAACCGAACAGGCCAATTACCACTGACGGCAAGGAGCTCAGCACCTCGATTGCCAGGCGGAGGGTGGCCGTCAGGCGGTTTTGCGGCGCGTACTCGCTCAAGTAGATGGCCGCGCACAACGCCAGGGGTACCGAGACCAGCATGGTCAAGACGACTAGGTATAAGGAGTTAAACAACTGGTCCCGGATTCCGCCGCCACTCTTGAAGGATTCGGCTGGTGAGAAGAGGAAGTGCCAGGAAACGTTTGGCAGGCCGACAACAAGGAGGTAGGCCAGGAAACTGATGATTAACAGGCCAACCAGCCCGGCCAGCGAGAGAACGACCGCAGTGGCAATTTTATCAACTTTTTCTGCCCGCATTAGTGAGCCCCTTTCTTGGCGACCAGCCTGAGCAGCAGGTTGAACGCCAGTGACATTAGCAACAAGATCAACGCCAGTGACCAGAGGGCGTTGTTGGAGGTGGTCCCCATGACAGTGTTCCCGATTCCAGTCGTCAGCACACTGGTCAGGGTCGCGGCCGAAGACATCAGCCCGTGCGGCATGACCGCCGCGTTTCCAATCACCATTTGCACGGCGAGGGCCTCACCAAAAGCCCGGGCCATCCCAAAGATCATTGCCGTTAGGATGCCGCCCTTGGCGCTGGGGATCACTACCCGGGTGATGGTCTGCCAACGGGTCGCCCCCAGCCCGGCCGAAGCGAGCCGGTATTGTTTTGGAACTTGCCGGAGGTTGTCAATCGTCATTGAGGTCATGGTTGGCAGCACCATCAAGAAGAGCACGCAGGTGGCTGCCAGGATTCCAAAGCCGGTTCCGCCAAAGAGCCGGCCCAGCCGCGGCACGATCACGGTCAGGCCAACGTAGCCATAGACAACCGAGGGAACACCGACCAGCAGCTCAATAACAGGCTGGATAAACTGGTTGACCCGCGGGGGCAGCATTTCCGTAATTGCGACCGCACTGACCAGGGCTAGGGGTAAGGCAACAATTCCTGCCAGGAGGGTCACCGCAAAGGAGGTGACGATCATCGGCAAGGCGCCGTATAAGTGGTGACTCGGCTGCCAGTTCACGCCGCTCAGGAATTTGCCCAGGGAATAACCATCCCTGGTGAAGAGCGCCAAGCCCTTGCTCGTTAAGAAAATGAGGATCGTGGCGACCAGTCCGCCGATAACTATGATTGCTAAATAGCTGATGATTTTCCCCCGCCACTCCTGACGGCTCTCCGCAGACGGGGTCAGCAGCTCCTGTTTGACTTTATCCATCCCATTACTTCCTTTCACTTACCTGGCCGGTTGCCGACTTGGTCACTTTCATCTCATGGATGCTGACGTAATTGGCCTCCTTCACCAGGCCATTTTGGACTTTTCCCGACTGCATGTACTTGATAAATTGCTGGGTCGCCCAGCTCGGCTGCCGCTGCGTGTACAGGTGCTCATAAGACCAGAGCGGCCAGCGGTTGGTCGTGACGTTGCTTGCCGTCGGGGCAACCCCGTTGATTTTTAACGGCTGAACTGTCTTGTTGAGGTAGGCAAAGGAGATGTAGGAAATGGCCCCGGGAGTGTTCGTGACGATTTCCTTGACCGTCCCGTTGGAGTCCTGCTCCTGGGCCTGAACGGCATGGTCACCCTTAGTGAGGACCGTCTGCTCAAACGCCACCCGAGTTCCGCTCCCGTTGGCCCGGTTAATCACGGTAATCGGCAGGTCCGGACCACCGACCTGGCGCCAGTTGGTGATTTGCCCAGTAAAAATCTGGCGCAGCTGCGTCATCGTGAGGTTTTTGACCCCCAGCTTGGGATTGACAATCGGGGCAATCCCCGATACGGCAACGATGTGGTCCCGGAGCTTGTGGGCGTTAATGCCGTCCTGCTGGCTGGCAAAGATGTCCGCAGAACCGATGTTGACTGCCCCGGCCTGGACCTGGCTCAGCCCCGTTCCGGAGCCGCCGCCTTGGACGGTGATGTTGGTGGTTGGCTGCCCCTGACGATACCTGGCTGCGACCGCCTCGGCTAGTGGTTGTAGCGCGGTTGAGCCGACGATCGTGACCTTCTCCTGGGCAGGGTGGTGTTTGGCGGCCACCCAGCCAGCTCCCAGGCCGCCGATGAGCGCCGCCAGGATGATTCCCAATAATATTCTCCGCATGATTGGCCTCCTAGTTGTCTTTACGGATTTCCTATGATACAAATAAGGATAGCAAGCCACTGTAAACTTTTAATTGAAGCAATGTAAAAGTTATGTAAATACTGGAGAATAATCCCGAATGGCGAAAGAATTTCTATTAATGAGCCAGTCAGCGGAACTCGTGGACCAACTGACGGCCACCTGCAAGAAGGCCCGCTGGCAGCTCGCTCAAATCACTACCCCGACTGGCCTCGTGGTTGCCCTGGAACAACGCCCGGTCACCGGTATTTGGTGGGATCTCAGTCACGTCAGCCTCGATACGACGATTGCCACCATGACCCTGGTCCGTCACCAGCTCACCGGCCCGATTATAATTCTGGTCCCCGAGGTGACAGACCGGATCCAGCGGAAACTCTTCCACGCGCAGGTCGATGACGTCCTTGCCCTGCCGGTTGATGAACGCAGCTTTCGGGCGCGGGTAGAGCAGCGACTGTGGCTCTACCGCCACGTCCAGTTTGCGAAACCAGCACCAGCCGAGGCGCCAGAAGAGAATGCGGTAATTGCCGCCAACGACTGGACGATCGACCAGGCCAACTACACGGTTAAGAAGGCCGGGCAGCCGGTCGAACTAACGCCCAAGGAGTTTCAACTGCTCTCATACTTAATCAACCACCACAACCAGGTCCTCAGCCGGGAACAGTTAGTGTCCGGTGTCTGGGGGTACGATCTCCTGGCGAGTTCACGGATCGTCGATATCCACATCAGTCACCTGCGTGATAAGCTGGAGGACGACCCCCACAAGCCCGCTCACCTACTGACTGTGCGGGGCTTTGGCTATAAGTTTGTATAAGAAAGAAACCGCCCTGATTAGTTAGGCATAATCAGGGCGGCTGGGAGATAATATGAAGTGACCTCCTTATTGTTAATGCAGGGATTTGAGCTCATAA